>VMHT01187822.1_pt1 | contig 35583 bp, 29 predicted proteins | sample 4693611 | NCBI WGS metagenome assembly VMHT01 (sample SAMN12280063, study PRJNA550983) | marine metagenome | isolation source: seawater sampled from same location over 5 years 0.02-0.2 micron viral filtrate | place: USA: collected off the coast of southern California halfway between the port... ...
GAAGATATTAAACAAGCACACGCCGCAGCGATTGAAATGTATATACAAGGTCAGGTTGGACACAAAGGAGAAGGAGTTTATGGTGACATGTATTTTACTGAAACATTACAAGACTGGGCTAAGTTTGATATAAACAAAAGAACAGCATTTGATGCCGCTATTAGTAGTGGCTTAGCGATAATGGGTTGTAACAGACATTTATATAGTCCTAACGCTACAATAGAGAAACAAAAATTAAACATAAGCATAGCAAAATACAAACAAAGAGGTATGCATTCAAAATTAATACAATAATAATATGGCTAATTCATTTTCAAAAGGTTATTTTCCTAGTCAAGTAGCAAGTGACAAAGAGAAAGCTTCTTTAGACTACGGTTTAAAGGTTGCTAAAGCAATCGAGGACGAGTGGTTTAAACGTGATAACAGTGGTTATAGGTTTTCTAGTCATCAAAACAGCTTTCATAAGCTTAGGTTATATGCTAGAGGAGAACAATCTATACAAAAGTATAAAAATGAATTATCTATAAATGGTGACTTATCTTACTTGAATCTAGACTGGACACCTGTACCTATCATACCTAAATTTGTAGATATCGTAGTTAACGGTATTGCTGAAAGAACATATGACGTTAAAGCGTTTTCTCAAGACCCTTACGGTGTAAGCAAGAGAACGAAGTACATGGAAGGTATCATAAGAGATCTTAAAACAAAAGAACTAAATGAGTTTGCTGAAGAAGCTTTTGGTATAAACTTATTCGCACACTCACCAGATAAACTACCAGATTCAGAAGAAGAGTTAGCGTTGCATATGCAGCTTAACTACAAACAAGCAGTTGAACTAGCTGAGGAACAGGCAATTAATACTTTGTTTGAAGGTAATAGATATGAGTTAACTAAGAAAAGGTTTTACTATGATATAGCCGTTCTTGGTATTGGTGCTGTTAAATGTATGTTCGATACATCAAGAGGTGTAACAGTTGAATATGTAGACCCAGCTAACCTTGTTTATTCTCACACAGAATCACCATATTTTGACGATGTGTATTATGTTGGTGAAGTTAAAATGATACCTGTTAACGAGTTGGTTAAACAGTTTCCAAACTTAACTCAAGAAGATCTAGAAGAGATAACATCTCAAAGTTATAACAAGATGGGTTATTACAATAGAGAGATCAGTGCTTCAGATGAACAAGATAAAAACCAAATTCAAGTTTTATATTTTAACTATAAAACCTACGCTAATGAGGTTTATAAAGTAAAAGAAACTGCTACAGGTGCTAGTAAAGTCATAATAAAAGATGATACTTTCAACCCTATTGAGGACGCTATGTTAGAAGCTAGGTTTGGTAAGATGTCAAGGTCAATTGAGGTTTTATATGAAGGAGCTTTAGTTCTAGGTAGCGATAGATTACTTAAATGGCAATTGGCTAAAAACATGATGAGACCTAAAAGTGATTTCACGAAGGTTAAAATGAACTACAGCATGGTAGCTCCTAGAATGTATAAAGGTAAAATCGAGTCGCTTGTTAGTAGAATAACTGGTTTTGCTGACATGATACAACTTACACATTTAAAGCTACAACAAGTGTTATCACGCATGGTACCAGATGGTATATATTTAGATGCTGATGGTCTTGCTGAGATAGATTTAGGTAACGGTACAAACTACAATCCACAAGAAGCTTTAAACATGTTCTTCCAAACAGGTTCTATAATAGGTAGATCAATGACCTCTGATGGTGATATGAACCCAGGTAAAATGCCTATTCAGGAAATACAATCAGGTAGTGGTGGACAAAAAATGCAGTCTCTAATTCAAACGTATAATTATTATTTGCAAATGATTAGAGATGTAACCGGGCTTAACGAGGCTAGAGATGCTAGTACTCCTGACGCCAAAGCTTTAGTTGGCGTACAAAAGTTAGCAGCTGCAAATTCAAATGTAGCGACAAGACATATATTACAAGCTGGTTTATTTTTAACAGCTGAGATGGCAGAAGCGTTGTCACTTAGAATATCTGATATCATTGAATATTCACCAACAAGAGACGCGTTTATACAAAGCATAGGGACACATAACGTTGCTACTTTAGATGAAATGAAAAACCTACATCTTTATGATTTTGGTATATTTATTGACTTACAGCCAGATGAAGAAGAAAGACAAATGCTTGAAAACAATATACAACAAGCTCTACAACAACAGTTAATAGAATTAACAGATGCTATTGATTTAAGAGAGATTAAAAATGTTAAGCTAGCTAATCAGCTTCTTAAAGTTAGAAGAAAAGAAAAACTAAAGCAAGACCAACAAATGCAACAAGAGAACATGCAGGCACAAGCACAAGCAAATGCTCAGTCACAACAAGTAGCAGCTCAAGCTGAGGTTCAAAAAAGCCAAGCTTTAACACAAAGCCAAATACAACTAGAGCAAGCAAAATCTGAAATGGCACAGCAAAAGCTACAAATGGAAGCACAGATAAAAAAGCAACTAATGGATCACGAGTTTCAACTTAACATGCAGTTAAAGCAGATGGAATTAGATACTATTAGTTCTAAAGAAAAAGAAAAAGAAGACAGAAAAGATGAGCGTACAAAAATACAAGCATCTCAACAGTCTGAATTAATAGATCAAAGAGCAAAGAACGCACCACCGAAAAACTTTGAATCTAGAGGTAATGATACACTTGGTGGTGGTTTCGATTTAGGATCTTTTGATCCTAGATAAGTTTAATTATTTAATTATATTATATTATGGAAAATGAACAAAATCTAAAGGCGGATTTACCGAGCACGCCTCCACCTACAGAAGCTAAAAGCGATGTTGTGGTAAACGAACCGGTTAAAATTAAAAAAAGACCAAAACAATTAGTTAAAGAAACACCAGATGTTGTAAAGATAGATATGGATGCTCTTGAGAAAAAGCAAGCACTACCTACAGAAGATAACATTGTAAAGGTTGATTTAACACAAAAACCAGAAACCGATGAAGTTAAAGAAAATAACGTTAACGACGACGGAGTGGTTACAGAGCTTAAAGATGCCGACACCACACCGAAACAAGAAGAGGTACCAGAGGAAACCAAAACACAAGAAGACACACCGGTATTAGAAGAAATAACAGAGGAGCAAGTTGAAGAGAAAACAGAAGAATTAACCGAAGAGGTTGAAGAAGCTGTAGCTGAAGCTCAAGCAACTGGAGATCCACTACCGGAGAACATTCAAAAGGTGGTAGAGTTCATGAAAGACACTGGTGGTAGTTTAGAAGATTATGTTAGGTTGAACACTGACTACGCTTCTTTAAACGAACAACAGTTACTAAAAGAATACTATCAAAACACAAAACCCCATTTATCTAGTGATGAAATTGATTTCTTAATGGAAGATCAGTTTTCTTACGATGAAGACACAGATGAGGATAGAGATGTAAAAAGAAAAAAGCTGGCATTAAAAGAGCAAGTTGCGAATGCCAAAAACCACTTAGACGGGTTAAAGTCTAAATACTATGAAGAAATTAAAGCTGGAAGCAGGTTAGCGCCTGAGCAAAAGAAAGCTGTAGAATTTTTTAATAGATATAACAAAGAGCAGACTGAGGTCAAAAAGATCGAGGAACGTCAAATAAATGTATTTAACAAAGAAACCAATAAGGTTTTTAACGACAAGTTCAAAGGTTTTGAATATAACGTCGGAGATAAAAGATACAGATATAACGTTAAAGATGCTGATAAGGTTAAGAACACCCAAGGAGACATCACTAATTTTGTCAAAAAGTTTTTGAACAAGAACAATGAAATGTCAGATGCCGTGGGTTATCACAAATCTTTATTTACAGCTATGAACCCCGATGCTGTTGCTAATCACTTTTATAATCAAGGTAAAGCTGATGCTTTAAAAGAAAGTATTGCCAAGTCTAAAAACGTCGATATGGCGCCTAGACAAGGACATACAGAAATTAAACAAGGTGGAACTACTTATAGAGTAATAAGCGGCGACGACAGTAGTAGGCTTAGAGTTAAAATGAATAGAAAATAAGTTTAACTAATTAAAATTAAAAATTATGCCTTTTATTAATCCTGCACAAGGAGCGGAACTAAATCACGTAACTCCAGCTCCAGTGCAAAATTTGTACAATTCAAACTACCTAGCTTTTGATAGCGGTAGTGGTGGTGGTACATTCGCACAGCAATTTTTACCAGAAATCTACGAGAAAGAAGTTGAAAGATACGGAAATAGAACTATCTCTGGTTTCTTAAAAATGGTTGGTGCTGAAATGCCATTACAATCTGACCAAGTAATCTGGTCTGAACAAGGAAGATTACACGTAGCGTATGACGCTGCAGAGAGTGGAGCTAACACAGTTCAAGTTACTACTGCTGCATCTAACACTATTTTATTACCTGCTAACCACAACGTACAGTTACACGATACAGTTATTATTTCTAACGCTGGTTCAACTTCTGTACTTAAATGTTTAGTTATTGCTTTGGCTGGTACTGGTAACATTAATGTTACAGTACAACCTTATACTCAAGCTACTTTAGCAACTGGTGGTACATTCGCTAACGGAGACGATATTAAGTTATTCGTTTACGGTACTGAATATAGAAAAGGTTCATCTGGAATCGTTGGTTCATTAGATGCTTCTTTCACTCAGTTTAGCAACAGACCAATCATCATGAGAGACAGATACCAAGTTAATGGTTCTGACACTGCTCAAATCGGTTGGGTTGAAGTTACTTCTGAAAATGGAGCTTCTGGTTTCCTATGGTACTTAAAATCTGAGCACGAAGCTCGTTTAAGATTTGAAGATCAAATGGAAATGGCAATGGTTGAAGGTGAATTAGCTGCTCAAGCAATGGGTGCTAACGCATTTAACGTTCAAGGTACTGAAGGTTTATTCGCTGCTATTAACTCAAGAGGTCTTGTATGGACTGGTACTGATTTTGATCAAGTATCTGGTACTGCTCCTTATCCACAAGCTGGTTTAGGTGAGTTTGATACTATCTTACAAGAACTTGACAAGCAAGGTGCTATTGAAGAAAACATGATGTTCTTAGACAGAGCTACTGCTCTAGAAATGGATAACATGTTATCTACTGCAAACTCTTCTTCAGGAATGAATGGATCATCTTATGGTGTATTCAACAACGAAGAAGAAATGGCTCTTAATTTAGGTTTCACAGGATTTAGAAGAGGTTCTTATGACTTCTACAAGTCTGACTGGAAATACCTAAACGATGCTACAACTAGAGGATTAGTTGGAGATATCGAAGGGCTTATTGTTCCTGCTGGTACATCTACTGTATACGATCAGTCTATGGGTAAAAACATCTCTAGACCTTTCTTACACGTTAGATACAGAAAATCTGAAGCTGATGACAGAAAAATGAAATCATGGATCACTGGATCTGTTGGTGGAAACTTTACTTCTGACGCTGATGAAATGGTAGTGAACTTCTTATCAGAAAGATGTTTATGTGTTCAAGGTGCGAATAACTTCGTATTATTGAAAAACTAATATCATTATTTTTTAAAAGAACCGGGGCTTCGGCCTCGGTACTTTTATTTTTATTAACTTTTATTATATTATATTATGGAAAAATCAACAGTTACACAACCCACAGAATGGGTTACAAAAGATAGAAATTACTTAATTAAAGGTGATGTAACACCGGTAGTTCTTGTGATACCATCAAGACACACAAGAAGAAAACCATTACTATGGTTTGACCCTGAGAAAGGTTACGAACGCGAACTTAGGTACGCTACTAACCAACCTTCAGTTTTTGTAGACGAGCAAAAAGGCCCTTCTACATTAGGTCACATAGTTATGAGAGATGGAAAACTAACAGTACCTGCTAGACAAAAAAATCTACAAATGTTTCTTTCTATTTATCACCCTAGGCTAAATACTTTATATACAGAGTTTGAAGCTGAAGTGGTAGCAGAAAACCAAACAGATTGGATTGAACTAGAGTTTGAGGCTGTTAAGCTAGCGATGAGTTTAAGTATAGATGAAGCTGAAGCTATACTAAGAGTAGAGCAAGGTAGTAAAGTATCTAAGATGTCTTCTAAAGAGATTAAAAGAGATCTTTTACTATATGCTAAACAAAAACCGCAAGCTTTTATACAACTAGCTTCTGATGATGACGTACAGTTAAGAAACATAGGTGTTAAAGCTGTAGAAGCAGGATTAATATCATTGTCTTCAGATCAAAGACACTTTACTTGGACTTCAAGTAAAAAGAAACTTTGTACTGTTCCATTTGAAGAACATCCTTACAATGCTTTAGCGCATTGGTTGAAAACCGATGAAGGACTAGAAGTTCTTAAAGCAATTGAAAAGAAACTAAAATAAATCACTTTGTAGTAGCAGTCGCTCTACGGGGCGATTGCAAACTACAATAAAAAAAAATTATGGCAGTCAATATAGATAACGTATATCAAAAAGTATTAGTTATAGCAAATAAAGAACAAAGAGGTTATATTACACCGCTTGAATTTAATCTGTTAGCAAACCAAGCTCAACAAGACATATTCGAGCAGTATTTTTATGATCTAAATGCTTTTATGAGAATACCAGGTAATGATAGTACCTATGCTGATCAAGTTGATTTGCTTAAAGAAAAGATAGATATATTCGAAAGATATAGAGTTGGTGTAGTTATGTCACAAACTAACGGTGAAGAAGGTTTAGGTACTTTACCAAACTACTATAGATTAGGAGAATTATATTACAAGCATAGAGGTGGTTATGTAGAGATCGAGAAGATAAATCAAAATGACGTCCACCATATTCAAAATTCACCGCTAACAGCTCCTGCTTTAGCAAGACCAGTGTATGTTAGAGTTTCTCAAACAACTCCAACCGGACAGACAGGCACTACTTTAAATGGTATACCTAGAAACACAACGGTACAAGTTTACCCACAAACTATAACAAGCAATGTATATTGTAACTACGTAGCTTTCCCAACAACAGTATCTTGGAATTACACTATATTAAATGAGCAAGCATTATACAATGCAAATACTACACAACATTTTGAGCTACATGCATCAGAAGAAACAGAGTTAGTGATTAAAATTCTACAATTAGCTGGAATTATTATTAAAGACCCTGCTCTATATCAGATGGCGTCTCAAGAAAACCAAATAAATTCACAACAAGAAAAACAATAAGATATGCCACTATTTGAAGGAACACAACAACAATATTACGGTTCACAAAGTTTTATAGCTACCAGTGGTCAAACAGCTTTTGTTTTAACTTTCCCTGATAATCAAACACTATTAAACAACTTAGCTACAATGCCAGACTCTTCTGGTGAGTTCAACGTTACTATAAACGGAGTAGCTACAACAGCTTTTACTTTTAATAACACCACTAACACTATTACTCTAAACTCTGGAGCAACAGCCGCTGATGTTGTTTTAGTTACACTTATAAATCCTGACCTTGGTAATTATCAATACATAACAATGCAACAATTAATAAACAACTTTATTATTAGTTATGTTGGTGAAGATAAAATTATACCTAAAGTTAGAAGATCAGACGTAGCTTTCCATGCTCAAAGAGGTTTGCAAGAAATGAGTTACGATATACTAAGATCTGAGAAAAGTCAAGAAATTGAACTACCACCCACTCTTAAAATGGCACTACCACATGATTATGTTAATTACGTAAAGCTTTCTTGGAAAGATGATAGTGGTATAGAAAGAGTTATATACCCAGCTAGAAAAACTAGTAATCCTACCGCTGTTAACCAAGCCAGTGATTTTGGATATATATTTGATGCTAATGGTAATTTAACAACTGCCAGTAACTCAGATACATGGACAACATTTAGTTCGCAGGGAACAGTGAGTGCAACAACAGGTACTTCAGATGATACAGATATAGATCAGGCTTTTGTTGAGGGTAGAAGATACGGTTTAACACCAGAGCACGCTCACGTTAACGGTGTTTACTTTATAGATAACTCTAAAGGTTATATTCATTTTAGTTCTGATTTATCAGCTAGAACAATAACGTTAAAATATATTAGCGATGGTTTAGCTACTGAAGACGAAATGATTATACATAAATTAGCTGAAGAAGCTATGTATAAATACGTGGCTCACGCTATACTAGCAACAAGGGTTAATATACCAGAATACATAGTGGCAAGATTTAAAAAAGAAAGGTTTGCAGCTATAAGACAAGCTAAACTAAGGTTGTCTAACTTCAAGTCAGAAGAAATACGTCAAGTATTAAGAAACAAGTCTAAACAAATAAAATAACTTATGCCAGAAATTATACATCACTTTCGTTCCGGGAAAATGAATAAAGACCTGGACGAGAGATTAGTTCCAGATGGTGAGTACAGAGACGCTTTAAACATAGAAGTAGCAACGTCAGATAGTGCTGAGGTTGGTACTGTGCAAAATACTCTAGGCAATACGCAAAAATCTTTTATTAGTCAAATTGGCCAAAAATGTGTAGGCTCTATAGCTAATGGTAAAGGTGATTTTATTATATGGTTTATTCAAGGTGGTATAATATCAGGAGAAGGTAGAAACTATATTGTTCAATACATACCAGGTTCTGAAACTATAAAGCCTATATTAGTAGATAACTATCAGTGTAAAAGAACTACATCCACAGCTATATCATCAACTACCTTACAGGTTACTTCAGTAGGAACTGTTAGACCAGGCATGGAAGTTACAGCTACAACCAGTACTGGCGCTGCTAATTACCCAGCGGGAACTACTGTTGTTAGTATTTCTGGAGGTAATATAACAACTTCCGCAGCTCCAACTATTAACCTACTACAAGGCGCTGATGTAATATTTAAAGCAGAAAGCGTGTTAAAGTTTACTGGACAAATGATAACAGCTGTAAACATTATAGATGGTATGCTTTTTTGGACAGACGGTACCAACGAACCTAAAAAAATACATATAAAAAGATCAGCTCTAGGAACACCAAATATATTAGAGCATAGTTTACACTACGTACAAGACGAAGTTGCGTCTACTACTGCTACAGATCCTAGAAAATACGTTAGAGAGCAAGACATAACTGTTATAAAGGAAAACCCTAAGTTTGCACCAGTACTAAACATGTCTAATACTAAGAGAGCAAATTTAAACGGTGGCAACGTAGTAGTAGAAAGTGTAGTTAATAGAACGTTTGTTGATAATAATGGAGACGCTTTAGTAGCACCTATGGCTTTGACAATAGATTTTCAAGGCGCTGTACCAGATTATCAAGTAGGTGACATACTTATATTAAGCTCGAGTTTAGACGATCAGAATTTCGACGACGAATACGAAATAAGATTAGAAGTAACATCTTCTAGTATTACAAATACTGGTTGGGGTGTTAATCTTTTGTCTATACACGAAGGAACAAATGCTGGGCTAGACACATGGACTTGTGTTTTAAAACAAGATAAACCAATGTTTGAGTTTAAGTTTCCTAGGTTTGGTTATAGGTACAAGTATGAAGATGGCGAATATTCTGCGTTTTCACCCTGGTCTGAACCAGCTTTTTTACCTAGTGACTTTGATTACAACCCATATAAAGGTTACAACTTAGGTATGACAAATACGTTGAGATCTTTAATAGTAAAAGAATTTAACAAAGACCATAGCACGTTGACACCTAGAACACCTGATGGTGTTGTAGAGATAGATATACTATATAAAGAGTCTAGCAATAATAATGTTTACGTTGTTAAAAGCATAAAAAGAAAAGGTAAGAAAAACTTACCAGATGACGAGTGGTTGGCAGATGAAATATCTATAGAGTCTGAATTAATATCTGCAGCTGTAGATTCACTACAATCATTAAGACCTTGGGATAATGTTCCGTTATCGGCAAAAGCACAGGAGATAACAGCTAATAGAATTATATACGGAAACTACGTTCAAAACCATAGTCTAGTTAATCAGCAAGGTAAAATAGCGCCTTCATTTAATCTTAACATATCACCTTACTCTGCATATGTAGAAAAAGAGCCTAGCAAATCTTTAAAATCTCAAAGAACTTATCAGTTAGGAATAGTCTACAGAGATAGGTACGGTAGAGAGACACCTGTGCTAACTGACAAAACAGCTACAACTACACTTCCAAAAGCTTCAGCTATAGATTACAGTAGCATAAAAGTTGGTATGAACAGTTCACCTCCAACATTCGCAGATAGTTTTAAATACTATTTAAAAGAAACTTCTAACGAGTATTACAATTTAGCAATGGATAGATACTACTTAGCTGAAGATGGTAATGTTTGGTTAAGTTTTCCTTCGTCTGAAAGAAACAAAGTATCAGAAGAAACTTTCTTAATACTAAAAAAACGACATTCATCTGACGATTTTGTAGAAGAAGATGCTAGATATAAAGTAGTTGCTATAAAAAATGAAGCACCTTTGTTTTTGAAGACTCAAAAAAAATCTTATGGAACACTTGGTAATAGCGGTAACACCACTTTGTTAGCCAGTGGTTATCCTCAGACAGAATTTGGTTTTATACATGTCGATCAAGACGATTTTGATGCTAGCTCATTAGAAGCCACGGCATCAGAGTCTGATCTAGTGTTAAGAATAAGAGGTAATGGTGCAGTCACAAAATGGTATGACATAAACAGTATAAGTCTACAAGGTAGTGGTAGTGGGGCTAAGTACGTTATAAATATAGACAAGCAGTTTGGTAGTGAAGTTGACAGCGTGACTGGTGGAGGTAACGCGTCTACGCAAACTAGAAAAGGTGTTAGTATAGAGATAGCAAAAGAAGTAACAAAAAACAAACCAGAGTTTGAAGGAAGATTCTTTGTTAAAATATATAGAGATTATACATTAGAGAAAAATATATTAAAAGGTCAAGCTGATACTAATTACACTGTGGTTACAGCTAGAACAATACCGTTTTTATCTAAAGGTTCTAAAGCTAAAAGAAAATGGTGGAGAAGAATATGGAAACGTTCTGCTTTCTTTCTTGACGATATTGCTACGGATAATAATGATGACGGTGGTGGACCTGGAGGTAACGGAGCACCTGTTGGTGGTAATAAAATAGATATATCCTTTGGAGGTATATGGCCAGAAGGTGGTGACTTTGGAGTTGGATATTCTGTAGAGACAGACGCGTTGGACTTTGTTAGAAGATTAGACGCTGTTGGTTCTAAATTTAGATTTCAAAATGATCCAGATCAAACAATATATGAAATAGAACATGTAAAAACAACATCTAGGTTAAGAAACTACCATGACGAAGCTCACGGACTAGGTAATGTCTCAGGTTATTTTAACGATGGTTCTAACAAGCGAAAAAAATGGACATTAACCGTAACGCCAAATATAGGTAGTGGACCATCAGGTTACACACCAGAAACAACTGGTAACTTATGGTACAACTCACCTAGTGGTGATGGTGGTGGTGGTGGTACAGGAACCCCGTCCCCAGACGTAATGGAGTTTTTAGAAGAGTATTTTGAAGATGACTCTTTTACTAGCAACAACCCAGCTATATGGGAAACAGAACCTAGAGAAGATGTTGGCTTAGATATATACTACGAAGTAAGTGACGCGTTTCCAATAACAGATCACAATAGTGTTAAGACTCTAGACTGGTTCAACTGCTACTCTTTTGGTAACGGTGTAGAGTCAAATAGAATAAGAGATGATTTTAACGCTGTTACTATAGACAAAGGACCAAGAGCTTCAACAACTTTAGCTATTCCGTACGAAAGAGAAACCAAAGGTAGTGGTTTAATATTTTCTGGTATATATAACTCAACAAGTGGTGTTAATAACACTAATCAGTTTATACAAGCAGATACTATAACTAAAGATTTAAACCAAGGTTACGGTACTATACAAAAACTATTCACAAGAGACAATAACTTATTAGTATGTTGTGAAGATAAAATATTAAAAATATACGCAAACAAAGATGCTTTGTTTAATGCAGATGGTAGTTCTAACTTAATAGCAAGTAACAAAGTTTTAGGTAACTCAGATCCATATGCTGGTGAGTATGGTATATCACTAAACCCAGAGTCTTTTGTTGCTAAAGAATTTAGAGCGTATTTTACAGATAGAAACAGAGGTGTAGTTATAAGATTATCTAATGATGGTATAACACCTATATCTATGCATGGTATGGAGGATTTCTTTAGAGATGAAATGCTTAACACTCATAACTTGATAGGTAGTTATGACGATAAAAAACAAACATACAATTTAACTATTAGAAAGAAAGGTGCTTTAGAGAAAACAATAGCGTTTAGTGAAAAAATTAAAGGTTGGACTAGTAGGTATTCTTTTATACCTGAATCTGGTGTTAGTTTGAATAACGAGTATTACACTTTCAATAACGGTGAAATATGGAAACACCATGACAACCAAACTAGAAATAATTTTTATGGCACTCAATATAGCTCTAGCATAAATGTATTACTTAACGATGCTCCAAATATTGTTAAGAGTTTTAAAACTTTAAACTATGAAGGGTCTCAAGCATATATAAAAGAAACATTAAACGATGGTGAATACTACAATAACGTTTCTAAGCAAGGTTGGTACGAAGCTGGCTTATCTACTAACCTGCAGACAGGCTCCGTGTACGAGTTTAAAAACAAAGAAAACAAGTGGTTCAACTATATACATGGCGACGCAACTAACCTTAGCAATTTAGATACACAAGAGATATCTGTACAAGGATTAGGTACGGCTGTTGTTAGTAATGACGAGGGAAGAACTGAGTATACGTTAACAATAAACGAAAATAACGACTAATGGCATTAATCAACTGTACAATAAACTCTCAAGCGTTAACTAAGATAGGTGGACAAGCTATAGGTAGTGACAATGTTAATTTAGTAATAACACCTAATCAGCATTATTCTGTTAAAGCTAGTAACTTCACAGTTGGAAATTTACCAACAGGCGTTGACTCTATAACTCTTACAGACACTGGTGTACCTGGTTCTTTTGCTAATACTATAAACGTTTTAGTAAATCTAACTGACGCTTTTGTAATGCCAGCAAGCAACACTTCTATTACAGTAGATATTGACGGGTCTGCTATTAAAGGTGAGTATATAACTAGAGAAATACATTTAACTAGTATCGAACCGGTGGTAGCTGGAGATACTATAACACTTGTTAACACTGGTATTACTCTTAAAACAGGGCCAAGTGGCGATCCATATTCAACCGTTATAACTGGCAACGGAATAATTTATTTTCCAGGTGCGGTTGTTGAGCTTTTTACAAAAACATTTACTTGTGCAACTGGGTATTACTATCCTGAAGAACCAACATACAATATCACTAGTAATATAGAGTCACACATAGGTTTGTATACGGTTGAGGTAACTAGAACATACTTAGACGATGGTTCTTTAAACTTACCCTTACAAGTTATAGCTTTTAAAGTTTTATACAATGTACCAGAGTACGATGTTATAGCTGGTGACTTAGATACTATAACTTTTTCAGCAACACCCGCTATATTGTTTTCACCCACTAGGGAGATTACTAATATAATTTTTGATCCAGAAAATATACCTACTAGAGGTGGTACAAAAACCTTTACGATATACGGAACTGTTGGGGCTAAGTACAATTTTAACGTTGTTGATGCTGCTGGAAACGTAGCTGTTACAAATGGCTCGCATGTTGATCAGACTATTGGTCCTAAAGGTTACAATGCACACGTAGTAACATTTCCTACAACGTGGACTGGTTCTAGTTTTGCTAGTGTAACATACAATGTTTCTTTAACGTTACCTACAAACCAATCAAGTCCAGTGACAACGCTAAATGCAGCTATATCCACGTCAACACCTCAATATACGGTTCAACAGTTAGCAAACGTAACACTCAGTTTAACTAGAACTGATTTTACTGGCGCTACAAGTTCTTCACCTAATGCTGCAGCAAAATCGTTTACACACTCTCAGGTTATAGACGAACTAACAACTTTTGGTGAAATACCATGGGCTTTTAGCGTTACTGTTTCATCTCCTTATGTTCTTAAGAAAAGAAGAGACGTTATAACTAATGATTTTGTAAAAACATCATCTGGAGATACTACTTATGATGCTGGTATCGTGAAAGGCACTATAACTGAAACATCGGCACAACAATTAGATTTTGACTTAGTTTATGAGGTTGACACTGCTGGAACCGCTGATGAAATATTTAATATAGATTTATCAAACGTTATTAACACACCGCCAGTTGGTGCTAATCAAAGTAATGTCGCTGTTGCTAACAACACAGCTAAATCTCTTACATTAGCAGGTACTGATGCAGACAGTGACACTATAACTTGGTCTATAGTTTCACAAGGTGCTAAAGGTACAGTTACAGTAAATGCTTCCACAGGAGCGGCAGTATATACACCAACATCAGCTCTACATACAGGAGCAGATTCTTTTACTTACAAGCTTAATGATACGTACCAAGATAGCTCTAGCTATACTATAGGTCTACTCATAGCAGCTCAAGGTAGTAATAATCCTACAACTTCTAGTGTATGGAAATGGAACGACTCAACACAGAACAACACGTTCTCTACTCTGTCTAATCCAAACATTGGTACGGCAACACATAACGGTATAACAACAGGTTCTAACCAAATACAAGTTTCCTTCCAGGATTGGGGTATTACACAGGAGATAGTACCTAGTTACGTTGATCACGTTGGTGACGCTAGAGTTAGTGGTGGTAGTGCTGCAACTATAAAGTATTTATTAAAATACGGCGGTACAACATTAGTTACAACTACTGCAACTGTTATTGCGTATCCAAATTCCAACGGTGTTAATAACGAAAACTGGAACATTCAATCTGGATCTTCAACAAATATTAATATTCCAAGTAACCACAACAATGGTAATGGTCTTATATCAGGTGCAAATTATACTATAGAGCACGAGGTAAGATGGGAAAACGTAGCACAATAAAAAAATAAAATATGGCAGTAATAACTTTAACATTCTCAGCACCACTAAACGAATCTTTACAGATTGGCGATACGGTATACTATACTCCAGTTACTACTGTAGGAGGTTTTTCAACTGGTGGTACTATTGTTAAAATAGGTACAGTTGTAACAATACCTAGCAGGTTTATTATAACTTGTAATATAGATAATAATACACCTAGGCCGTCAGCAGAAGACTTTATATTATTTAGTAAAGACAATCAAGCTAACATGGCTTCAATGTTGGGTTATTATGCTGATTTAACATTAATAAACAATTCTACCACACATGCAGAGCTATTTACTGTTGGTTCAGAATTTTCTGAAAGTAGTAAATAAAGCTAAAAAAGTGTAATTATAATAACTAATAAACAATAAAATATGATAGCAGCATTAGGCGCATTCGGTTTAGCAGGAAAAGCAGCGGGTGCTTTAACCGGTATAGCTTCGGGTATAATCGGTAGTAAAAAAAGAAAAGCTGAGCAGAGAGCTGCTCAAAAAGAATTTGATCAAAACAAACAACGTTTTGAAGGGTTAGATACGTCTAACCTATATGCCAACATGGAGAATACTATGGAAGACTTAACTGTTAACCAACAGGCTGCTAATATGGCTAATCAAAAAAACGAACAAAATCTTGCTAACACTATGACTGGAATGAATGCCGCTGCTGGTGGATCTGGTATAGCTGGTTTAGCTCAAGCAATGGCACAGCAAGCTACATCAAACACTCAAGCCGCTGCTGCTGATATTGGTAAGCAAGAGTCAAGAAATCAAATGGCTGCAGCTAGACAAGCTGGTTCAAATCAAATGGCTGAGCTTCGAGGCGCTGAAATGTCTAGACAAGCTGAAAAAGATAAAACAGAAACTATGCTTGGTATGTCGCAACAAAGACTTGGTGCTGCTAACGCTGCTCGTCAAGCAGCTACACAGAGTATAATGGGTGGTATCGGTCAAGCTGCAAGTGGTGTAGACGACTTCATGAGTGATATCGATTAAAATAAAAATATGAATACACAACTAGTAAAAGGAGCGGCGTATGCTGCAGATAAATTTAACGATCTAGGTGGCGCTGTTAATAGAGGCGCTGGACCTGGTATCGACCGCCAAGCTTTAGCTGCACAAAGAAAAGCACAAGCTAGAGCTGACGAAGCAAAAGTTGAGGGCTACATGAGAAGTATGCCTGCAGATTTTGATGTATCTCAAATACCACAAAAATATAGAGAAAACATATCTAAGTTTCTAACTGACGGAAAAAAACAATACGCTAATGCAGCTATGAACATTGGTGACTACGAAGTTGGTAGCGATGGTTATATAGAGATGGTTAGCAGAATGAACAAAGTAAAGAACAGTTTTCATAATCTTAAAACTCAGTTTGATCAGTTCGGAGCTGGTAAAAAAGATTTAACCAACGATATGCTTGAGGGTATGTATAGCAAAGGAAACGATCCTGATGAAATAAGCTTGTTAACCAGTGTTTATACTGATGAGTTAGATATACAGATAGGCGAAGACGGAAACATTGGTTTTATGGGTGGTGATGGTAGTATCACTAACTTAGGAGATTTACCTGATTACTTTAATAAAGATTATACTAGTGGTGACGCTATAATGTCAATGGCTAATGGAATATACAAATCAGGAAATCCGTTAAATAACTCTACTAGAATGATGTACGAAAACAAGCTTTATCAAATGATCGAAAGAGGTGGAATACCTACATTAAAATCATTAGCTAGAGACGACTTTTTTAATCGTGGTGGTATACCAAATATTACTGATGAAGAATTAAACGACCCTATGCAGAGAGATGCTGTAGAGAAAAAACTAGTTGACTTCTATATGGGTGTATTTAATACACATGCTAAAAACGGTGCTACTAATCGTGCGGCAAATAGCGGTGGTAGTAGTAGTGACTCTGGTTACAGAACTGTTGATAGTTGGGCTTGGGATGGTGATTTAAGATATAGATTAGATAAAGCAAAAGATCCTACAAAACCAGACATATGGACATATGAAGATGGTAACAAGTATTATGTATATCCCGATGGAACTAAGAAAAAAATTGGTGGTGGTGGATCAAACGAAACTACACAAGAAGAAACACAGAGTTCTAACACAGAGACAGAAACAAGTAATGACAGTGCTGGAACAATGACGGTTAGAGAGGCTTACAAACTAGCTAAAGAACAAAATCCAGATGCAAGTCCAAAAGAGCTAGCCGCTATAGCTCAGAAGCTAATTAAAGGTAATTAAATATAATTATGGCAGATAAATCTAACTACGACTATATCACTAACCCTACGTTTGAGGATCAAATGATTCATAGTGTTGGAGAATTACCAACTCTTGTGGGTGGCTCGGGGAACCAGTATTACAAAACCCAAAACGGTTATGTGAATGTTGGTACTTATGATGAGCTAGAGCAGGTTGAATTTTTTATTGACCACCCAGACGCAATGGAGGTAACCGATGTTGAGCTTAGAAGCGAGGGAATAGTAAGACCAAGCTCTGCAGAGTTTTTAGAAAGAGAAGAGCTAGAAGGACTGGCTAATGACGAAGAGATAAAGAAGTTTAAATTTATAAAGTTTGGTACATACTCACATAAAGAAGGTTATAGAAGTGGTGGTAAAGGTGACAAGGTTAGTAGAAATGATTTTACAACTGACGAAGAGTGGGCAAGATATCAAAACTGGAACGGTGATGTAAAAGAACCAAAGCTTACTTTAGACGAACAGGTAAACGAAGCTATAAAAGCACAAGATCTAGACGTTGACCCATCAGTTAGCCATAAGTATTATAATCCAAGCGGCAACACTGATTTTGTATCTAAGCATTACAATCGCGTAGAACTAGAAGCTGCTGGTGTAAATGTAGAGAACTTCCAGGGTTGGTTAGAAAATACTGGTCAGTTAGATGAAATGAACACGTACGAAGAAGAAGATTCTTTTTCAGTGGGTTATTGGTCAACGTTCACGCCGACAAAACATAATCAAGATCTAGCTATTGCAAAAGAAAGAATACTTAACACTTACTTGCAAGGTTATTTAGATGACCAAAACGATAAACACACTCAAAGAGCTTTTTTAGAAGAGTACAACTTAGATCCAAATCAGTATAAAGATTTTGATAGCTATGAAGACGCTTATGATACCTTCAGAGCAAAGCTTCAAAAAGATATTGGTCAAAATACGATAACTGCTTTTGATTACAATGCGCTTTATAATTATGCTGATACACACTTCTCTAATTCAATAGCTAGAGACAAGGAGAATCAAAAAAAGTTTGAAGAGTATTACGAGATGAAAGAAGAACAAGGCGATTTTGCTGGTGCAGCTGGTGGAGCTCTTGATTTCTTAACTGGAATACCAATGGGTATACTAGATGGTGCTGATGAACTTAGCACAACGCTATCTGACTGGACTGGTTTTGATGGTACTGCTAACGCTATGAGAATGCTTAATAGAGAGCTAGACAGAAGTGATCCTAAAAAAGCCATGCAGTATATGGTTGTTAGCGGTAAAGGTGGTGACTACAATGGTGCTAACTACATAGTAGATAAAAACGGTACTATATACAATAAAGATGAAAACCTAAATGTAACATCGGTACTGTCAGAGCAAGAAAGAACTGATATATACGAGGCATCAAAAGAGTGGGAAAATGATTATGACTTTTCTGCTAGAGGATCTTCTAACATGACTGGTAACGTTATAGGAAACGTTCTTTTTCAAGTAGCAGGTACTAAAGGACTTGGTGCTAGTAGAGTTGCCTTGTCTAGTAGATCAATCAGTACTTATAATAAATTAAGAAAAATGAAAGGCTTAACGCCTCTTAGCACTAGAGCTAGAAACTTAAAGACCGGTAAGTTTACAAGTACTAAAGGTACTTTTGGTGTTAATGTTCCTTTTGACTCTAGAATAATAGACGCGACTGCTTTTCAGTCTTTTTATGGTGCGACTAGTGGTTATGAAAAAACGATAAACGCAGCTTTAGAAGCTGGCATACCATATGAAGAAGCTGTTAAGCTTGCTAAAAATGCCTCTGCTCAAACAGCAGTACTATATGGAATTACTGGACCTATAAACCCAAGGTTAAGCTATTTAAACAAAATGGACGACTGGCTTGTTGGGAGTGGTACTCTAAACTCTGTTATAAGTTCTTACAAGAAAACAGGTTTAAAAGGAGCTAATGATGTGATGAAGTCTAGGTTCGCCAGCTTGATGCCTACTAAACGTGGTGCTAGACAGTTTGCTACTAATTTTAGAGACGAAGGTATACGAGAAGTAATACAAGAGAACATACAACAAGCAGGTGAGTTTTTAATTGTTAACCCTAGCATAAACAAACAAGCTGGGCAAAACTTTCTAAAAGATAATTACACGGCTAGAGATATGGTTGAGACTTCTATATTATCTATGGCTGCTGGAGGATTAGTTGGTGGTTATGGTTCTTTAAACATGGCAGGTGTTAACTCTGGAAAAGCACAACTACAAGACATGTGGACTTTATCTAAGGATTTAAAGCAAACTGAGTCTAGATTACAAATAGCTGTAAACACAAATAAAATAACTGCTGACGAAAGCAAAGACTTGCTAAACTCTATAAAGTCAGTTGGCCAAGCTAAACTACCTGCTTGGATGATAAACACTCCGCAAGAATTTATTGAAGCTGCTAAAGTACAGAACAAGCTAGAACAGCTAAAGAGAAGTAAGGATAAATCTAAGGCAGACCAAATAGCTGTATTAGAACAAAATCTACTAGACATACAAACATCAGCTAGTACTAAAGAGATTAAAAAAGAAATAGGTTTTGTAAACAAGATAGTAGGTAAAAACAAGGTAAAAACATTCAAGTCAATAGAAGAGGTTGTAAAGGCTGGTTTTTCAGAAGACGCCTTTACTGATGGTTGGCTAGAACAAGACGGTGTTATATACATAAATGAAAAAGCCGCTATAGCTAATCAAGCTGTCTCTGTTGCTTCTCACGAGCTATTACACAAGATAATTAAATCTGAATTTAAAAATAATAGTGAGATAGGTAAGGTTGTTAACGAGTTTAAACAAATACTTAAAGACAAAGGTGTTTGGAAGGTTATACAAAAAAGAGAGGCTCTTTACAAAGCAGACGGAAGAGCTGATCTTGACGGTAAAGATGCTGACGAATACTTAACCATGTTCTCAGACGCTTTATCTAAAAATGAAATACCGTTTGAATCATTACAAGAGTCTGAGTGGATGAGAATAGGTAGATCTATACTAGGTGCTATAAAAAGCAAGTTTGGTAATAAATCTCCTAATGAATTTAGCAGTGGTCAACAAGTGTACGACTTTATATTAGATTATCACAAAAATATAAAGCAAGGTAGAATAACAAACCAAGCACAAAGAATGCTTGATAAGTTTGAACCAGACGAAGATGGTGATAGAAAAAGATCAATAAATCTAGAGAAAAAAGAAAATCAAGATTTGTTAGATGGTTTACCTAATACACCTTTTATAGGTAGTCAACAACACGCTGCTGCAAAAGCTTTGGTTGACAACGGCGCGTTTGATAAGTTAATAGGGGCTAAGCTTGCTAGCGGTAGTAATATATTTGGTAGACCTAGAGAAGAGGTTATGGAAGATATACGCGATGAGTTAAAGAAACATATAGAAAGATTTAACCCTGAAGAAAATAATAGTTTGTTTGCTTATATAAACTCTTATATTGGTAGAAAAGTAGGTACAGTAACAAATAGAGCTAAGAAAAGAGTTCAAACTCGTTCTCTAAATGTTAGGGTAGCTGGTCAAAACATAACGCAAGACATCGAAGATGGTGGTTTGAATCCAGAGGAAATAATGATAGCTAAAGAAGCTATTGAAGCTGGTTTAAAAGAAGGAACGAAACTAAAGATGGGTAAGCAAATAAGCCCTGAAACCATAGAGAAAATCACAGGTCTTATAGTGCCTTTGATTAGAAACATAGATGTTAGTCTTTTAGCTGACAAATCTATAAACGCTAAGAACTCACCTATGATGAGTTATCTAAAAGAAGCGCTTGGTAACTCTTTAGTATATGATGCAGTAATAGCTGAGCTTGGAACCTTAAAATCTGGTATAAAAGAAAAGTTGTTATTCTTGAAAGATGACGTGCTTGAAAATGCTACAACCACATGGCTCATGGGTAAAGACATGGGTGATAAAGTTAATGGAGGTATACCTCAAGCTATAGATAAAGTTGTTGATGGAAAAAGATTATCTTACCCAGACTGGCTAGGTTTAAAACCTGATAGAGAAAAAATGGGTACTGATAACGCGGGTAGAACAGCTGGTCACGCTTTAGTTTTTAGAAACCCTAACGTTAAAGACATAGATAACGACGTATATTTATCTCAGTTTATAGATGAAAAAGGTAAGTTAATAAGAGGTAGAAAAGAAGCTTTAGCTAAACACATAGCGCAAGAAGTAGGTATTGAGATTTTTATAGATCAAATCGCCAACAACAAGGACGGTGCAATAGCTCAAGAGTTTAATAAAAACCAACTAGCAAAAGGAGTTTTAGAAGCTTCTGATAAAATTGGAGACGTATTAGTTCAAGCTGACCGTGAAGGTGTTAAAAGATCTTTATCTGTTAGTAAAGAGGTTGCTGTAGCTAAATTTGAAAGATTAGCTTTGTTAGGTTTTGAAGGTAACTTTAAATCTCTTGAAATAGAAAAAGAATATTTAAGAGGAACACCTTATGAGTTTGTTGTTAACATATATGAAGATAGTTTTGCTTTAGACGCTGAAGCCGTGACTGGATATATAGATCCACTCAAGGCATATGCCGAGTCTTTACCTAGCAACGATCCTATTAAGAAATACATGCAGGAGTTTTTAGGTATGAATGGTGATCAGAAGCTAGAGGCTATCTATGAGTTCTCTAACGAGTTAGCTAAAGTTTTACCACCTGAAATATTTAAAATACCAAACCTTGGTTATGATTTCCTTGGTGTGTTTGACAGAGCTATAAAACCAAATTCTGAAAAAGGTATGCAGATAAAAACATCTGCAGATTCACAAACAAACACAGTTGCTCCTGCTTGGATAGAAGACGTTAGACCAGTATTTAGCACCGGTGGTATAGTAGCTAAGATATCGAACAGGATAAAGTTCAAACAGTTTGCTAATGACCAAGAAGCTCAAGAAGAGTTTGATAGACTTTTCTTAGAAGAAATAACAAAAGCAAACCCTGCTAATATAAAGCTTTTTGAATTAATAGTTCAGAACGCTACTTCTGTTGTTGCTAAAAATCCTAAGCTAATGCCAGGTTATTTATCTTTGTTCCAAAGTAACACTGGTTCTATAATAAAAGGTATGCGTGCTTTTGGAATACTACAAGACGTAGAAATATATGCACAAAATCAAGGTGCTTATGTTAGTGTAGACGGAACTAAAGGTTATAAATCAATAACAGGCGTTAACAAGGCTAAGTATGATAAAGGAGATATAGTTATAAATTACAACCACCCTTTATTTACTCTAGTAAAAGAATATGTAGATAATAGAGAAGCTGATTTAATAAAAGAATTAGAAAGTACTACTGGTGTTAAAGCTAGAGAGAAAATACAAAAAAGACTAGACAAAGACAAGGAGATTTTATATAAAGAACTTCTAAGACCTTATACTGAACATAAAAACCCTGCGTCAAACAAGTTTGGTGATATAGTTATGGATCAAGCTGTTATACTGTCTAAACTATTGAAAAACCCAGGATTAAATGCTAACGATATAGATGTAGCAATACAGGCTTATGTTATGGGTGATTCTAAACTAAGAGGTATACTTTCTGATTTTACAATGACTATTAATGGAGCTGTTGTTTCTAAGATTCAAGACGACAAACACAGTAAAACTAGTAGCTTAGGTGACGCTAGAGTGTTTGCTATTGACAACAAATATATAAAGAAGTTTTATCCCGTAAAAGGTCAAGAGCAAGCTTTAGATAGAGGATTAAACACTATAAAAGCAGATGTAAATAAGTTTATAGAAATAGCTGTACAACAAGGAGCGTTAGATGTGTCGAGAAAAAGATCACTAAGCTTAGACCCTAAAGGTATTAGTGTTTATGACTTTGATGACACGTTAGCTTTTAGCAAGAGTATGGTGATTGTTACAATGCCTAATGGTAGAATCAAAAAGATAACTCCAGCTCAGTTCGCTGCTCAAGACGAGTCTTTGAAAGCAAAAGGTGCTAAGTTTGATTTTAGTGAGTTTAACAAGGTTGTTAAAGGAGTTAAAGGGCCATTAATACCTAGGTTAGAAAAAGCAATACAAAAATTTGGTAACGAAAATATATTTGTACTAACAGCTAGACCTAAGGCTTCTGCCAACTCTATATATAAGTTCTTAAAAGAACTTGGTCTTGAGATACCTTTAAAAAACATTGTAGGTTTAGAGAACGGTACACCGGCGGCTAAAGCAGGTTGGATGGTTAATAAAGTTGCTGAAGGATATAATGATTTTTATTTTGTAGATGATGCTTATAAAAACGTAAAAGCTGTTCAAGATGTATTAAATGTTTTTGATGTCAAAGGAAAAGTACAACAAGCAGTTATTAATAGAAAAAGAAGCTTAAGTGTTGATATAAATAAAATGATAGAACGTAGTACCGGTGTTAGTGCTGAGAAGAACTATTCAAAAGTACAAGCTAGAAAACAAGGTGCTGGTAAAGGTAAGTATAAATTCATGACCTATAGCGCTGAGGATTTTAGAGGTTTGACACAATATGTTATTGCTGGTAAAGGTAAGCAGGGAGATATGGATCAGAAATGGTTTGAAGATAACTTAGTTAACCCTTATACTAGAGGTATTGCCGCTATGGAGACGATGCGACAAGCAATGAAGAATGATTATGATAGATTGTTAAAAGGTAATCCCGATATAAAAAAGCAATTAAACAAAGAGGTTGAAGGTTTAGGTTTTACACTTGATCAAGTTTTAAGAATTTATTTATATAACAAGTCTGGTTTTGATGTACCTGGTATATCTAAACGTGATTTAAAAGGTGCTGTTGATTTTGTAACTAAAAACAAGTCGCTAAGTGATTTTGCAGATAACATGTTGTTAATGACAAAGCAGAGCAAGTGGGTTGAGCCAGCAGAGTTTTGGGATATTGGTAGTATATTAAAAGACTTAAATACTTTTAATGATAAAATCAGCAGGAAACAATATCTAGCTGAGTTTATAGAAAACGCAGATATTGTATTTGATGAAAAGACAATGAACAAGCTAGAAGCTTTGTACGGTACTAAATACAGAGAGGCTTTAGAAAACATGTTAACTAGAATGAAATCTGGTAGCAATAGACCTGGTCAAGTGAAAGGCCAAGAAGCCAAATGGCTAAACTGGTTAAACAATTCTGTTGGTACTATAATGTTCTTTAACAGAAGATCAGCACTACTACAGATGTTATCGTTTACTAATTTTGTTAATTGGGGAGACAATAACCCGTTGATGGCTGCAGCTGCTTTTGCTAACCAGCCTTTATACTGGAAGACTTGGTCGGAAATATTTAATTCAGACAAGTTAAAACAAAGACGTGGTGGTTTAAAATCAGATGTTCAAGAACAAGAGATTGCTAATGCTGCTAAAAATTCAAAAGATAAAGCTGGTGCTATAGTGGCTTACTTACTTAAAATAGGTTTTACACCAACACAAATTGCAGATAGTATGGCTATTGCAACGGGTGGTGCTAGTTTTATAATAAATAGAACAAAAACGTATAAGAAGCAAGGTATGTCTGAAGCAGATGCTAAGAAACAAGCTTACGAAGACTTCGGTAAAATATCAGACGAAACACAACAGTCAGGTGATCCTATGCTTATTTCACAACAACAGTCTAGCCACCTAGGTAGGTTAATTTTAGCCTTTCAAAATACACCGATGCAATATACTAGGTTGATGAAAAAAGCAGCGCAAGATATAGCTAATGGCAGAGGTGATCTCAAAACAAACTTGTCTAAGATAATGTATTATGGTTTTATTCAGAACTTAATATTTAATGCTTTACAAACCGCTTTATTCGCTATGCTACCAGGCTTTAATCCTGAAGACGATGATGAAGAGTATCAGAAAGATATGGACGGTAAGATTGCTAGGATAGCAAACAATATGATTGATAGTGTTTTAAAAGGTACTGGTATTCAAGGAGCTGTATTATCTACAATTAAAAACTCTATAATGCAGTACTATAAGCAAGATGCTAAAGGTTACAACGCAGATCACACGTATACGTTAATAGAGCTAGCAAACGTGTCACCTCCGCTTGGTTCTAAGTTTAGAAAAGTTTACTCGGCTATACAAACATATAAGTTCAACAGAGATCTTGTTAATGAAAGAGGTTTTGAATTAACTGCTGAAGGTAAACTAAATATTGCACCGGCTTACGAAATGTTAGGAAGTGTTGTTTCTGCAGGTTTTAACCTACCTCTAGATAGAGTTGTAGTTGAATTAAACTCTATAGCTGAGGTTTTAGATAATAGAAACACAGCTATGCAAAGAATAGCTTTACTAATGGGCTTTAGAAGCTGGGATGTTAACGCTGATAATGAAGAAAATGACTTTGTAAAAGCGTTTTATAAAGAGATGAAAAAGCTACAAAGCAAGAAGCCAAAGAAACCAAGAAAGCCAAGAAAACCAAGAAAACCAACAAAACCCACTAGATAAACTAAAACATATAAAAAACAAGTAACTATAAAAGAAACAGATTATATGAAAAAATTAATAATAGTATTAGCATTTTTAATAACAAACTCAGCTAACGCTCAACTATTCAAAGACTTATACCAAGATTTTCTAAAATATGGTACGTTTTATGTAGCTGGAGACGCTAATACGTCTTACGAAGAGTCTAGAAAGGATTACTTTATTAGAACCGATCCTAATAATCTGTATGGTATACCAACAGTTGTAGATGAAACGTGTTACCACCCTTTTGATTATAGAATAGGTATTGGTATAAGAAAGCTAGCTAGGTTTGATTACGAAAGAAAACCAGGTAATTTCTGGACTGGTAATAGTAAGATAGAAAAACAAACAGCTTTATCCTCTCCTACTTCAGCTGTAAATGGTTTTGAGTACTTGTTTCATTACGAGAAAGAGAGATTAAGAAGTGAGGAGTTTGAGAATGCCAGATATTTTTTAAGACACACTGGTAAGTATCACATAGTTAAACTAGAACAAAGAAAAAGAGGAAATGTTGATTTTAAATATTCGTCTGGTGAAGTTAGGGCTAGACTACCTATTGGTAAAAAGTTTAGTTTTTCTGCGGGAGCTATCTATCGTACGCACCAAAAAGCGTATGGTTATAACCCTATTGAAATTTGGTTAAACGAAACAAATGATAATGGCTTTGCGTTAAACCCTTGGTACACCTTAGGTTTTGACTATGGTTACGAAGACTGGTACTACACGCAAGAAAACGAAGATGGAACATCTACCACTAACTGGTATTGGACAGATCCTAACGGAGAGATTGTAGCTTACACTGACGAAGACTTTAGAGATCGTATAATGCCTGATCTAATGAACAGGTTTAACAATGAAGTTTACGATCAACTAGAACCTTACAGTGAAGTTGCCCCAATAATTGGTATGGACTTCTACCATTACACACCTAGTTTTTGGATGCATGCTTACGGTAATTGGATTCTACCATACCATAGTTATGTAAACGGAGACTCTGATTTTAACTATCTCAATAGAAACAATTGGGGTATAGGAGGATTAAAAGAAGGTTCTGAACCAGAACAGTGGAGTGATTATAATGCTGGAATGATGTTTGGTTGGAAGATTAGCAAAACACTAGGAGTGTTTATAGAAGGAGAATATACTAAATTTTGGGATAGTGAAATATTTACAACAACAGCAGGTTTTAATTACACTTTTAAATAACAAATAAAAAATGGCACAGGAAATAGGCGAGAAAACAAAAGTAACATTAGACTTGAAAACAATAGGATTAGTAGTAGGTTTTACTATATCACTTTCTAGCATGTACTTTGTCATGCAGGCAGATATAGCTCGTGCCATGGAACTACCTAAACCTGTTATAGATAGAGTTGAGTATGACCTTAAAGACGAACTAATACGTCAAACAATCATGGACACGCAAGAAGACGTAGATAATATTCTAGACAAACTTGATAAGCTAGATGAAAGATTGTATGACATTCAAAAAAACAGATAATGAAAACATTCAAATTTAATTTAATACTATTTTTTACACTAATTCTTCAACAAGCTGTAGCACAGGTAGATGTTCCAGAGGAACATTGGTTAGATGACTCTACTTTTGAAGATGTTGTAAACAGTAGCTCAGGATTTGGTGATGATGACAATGAGACAATAGTTGTAGAGTTTTGGGCAGAATTTAACTCTAAAAACTGTTTTGCTGATTGGAAGAAAATAAAAGGTGCTAAGTACTATAGAGTAGATATAGCAAATTCACCAGAAACTAAAAAACAATATAGAGTGCGTATGGCACCAACTTTAATTTTATTTAAGAACGGACAAAAACAAACGAGTTTTAAAGCAGGTTTAGATTTGTTGCTTCCGACAGATCTTGCCGAAATACAAGATGCCATAAATGAAATTAATACTGCCTCTAATTTTTAGTGTAACAATACTACAAGCACAGATACAAAAAGATAAACAACTACATTTTGCAGCTGGTACAATAGCTAGTGCAACTGGTTATACTTTTATGTATGAAAAAACAAAAGATAAAAAGAAAGCTTTTTTGTTTGGAGTTGCAACAGCAATTGCAGCGGGAACATTAAAAGAAATAAGAGACTCAAGACAGATCAACAATAGATTCGACGTTGAGGATTTAGCCGCAACAACACTTGGCGGTATATCAATAGGTGTTACAATTAATTTATTTAATAATGATAAAACTAATAAAAAAATTCGTAAAAGACGTTTGGGTTTATTTATGGGGAAAAACTGAGATAGACGAAAAAGCTATAGCTACACTTAAAGAAATCAAGAAAAGATATAAGTTAACCACAGATGAATTAGCAGATGTTGCTAAAGCTATAAAAGAAGTCGGTAATCAATTAGGAGACATCGACGACGCTGTTAAGGGTAAAGCTAGAAAAGGTAGAAAGACTAAAAAGTAATGAACAAGAAGATAAGTAAGCACGTAAGTCACAGGGAAGGCGTGTATAGCATAACGGCGAAGAGATTAGGTTTAGACAACGAACCTACGGAGGAACACTTAGAGGCTATGGGAATGGTAGCGAGCAAAGTTTTTGAACCACTAAGAGAATATGTTGGTGGACCAATTAAGATAAACTCGTTTTATCGTGGATCAGAATTAAACAAAGCCATAGGTGGATCATACACATCTCAACATTGTAAAGGTCAAGCTATGGATATTGACGACTCTTATGGACATAAAAGTAACGCTGAAATGTTTAATTTTATTAGAGAGAATTTAGATTTTGACCAAATGATATGGGAGTTTGGAACAGAAGAAAACCCTGACTGGGTACATGTTAGCTATGTAGCTGAGGGTAAAAATAGAAATAGATGTTTAGAAGCATATAGAGAAAATAATACAACAAAATATAAAATAATATGAGCTCATTTAAATTAAGAAATGTTTCAATGCCAGGTCCACTAAAGGTTAGCTGCTGGCCAGGTTATAAAGCCGAAGGAAAAAAGAAATCACCATCAGGTGCAAAAACTGCAGGTGGTAATATTAAAATGGTTAACAACTGTGTTAAGGCATGAATTGGTTAATGAGACAAAAAGGTATGTACAATTCACCCGCAAAGGCGCATTGTGAATCACCTGCAAAAAGAACTAAACCTCACGAAGGAGGTATGACTGCTGAAGAAAGAACAGAATATAATAACGAAACAGGTGGTAATGTTCAAGCTCCACAACCAGAAGGTGGACCACGTAAGAAGTCTTACTGTGCAAGATCAGCTGGTATTAAAAAATGTAAAAACCCAGATAAAAACGGTGATTGTCCTAACGACATAGCTAGAAGAAACTGGAATTGTTAAAAAAAGGGAGCCGTTAAGCTCCCTTTAATTATTATCCATCACAACTCATACAACCCTCATCAGTTGCACTCGCAGCAATATCTCCTCTTAGTACCGATTCGGTACGCATATAATACAAAGTCTTAACACCTTTTTTCCAAGCATCAAGATGAACCTTGTTTATAAACTTAGGTTCTGCCTCTGAAGGAAAAGCCAAATTCAAACTTACAGCTTGATCTATATACTGTTGTCTAATACCAGCCTGATTAACTAAATCTAGTTGATTTATTTCCTTGAAAGTCTTGAATACTTCTTTGATTGGTATGTCGTGATCTCCCAATGTAATTTTGTCTAATTGTTTTATACCTTGTATTGATCCTCCGTCTTTCAATATTTGATCCCATATCTTTTTGTTATTTAATTTATTATCTTCTAATACTTGTTCTAGTGTAGGGTTCTTTCTGATAAACGTTCCTTTCGCAGATTGATCTGTGAATACATTTGCAGCCCATGGTTCAATACCCGGTGATATATTGCCCGATAGTTTACTATTACTAACCGTAGGAGCGATAGCGCGTAAGTGAGTATTACGCATACCAGTACCAACGCACCACAAAGGCTCACCAAAAGCTTCTGCAAGAGCCATACTAGCCCTTTCGCTTTCAATTTTAATTTGACTAAATATTCTTCTTGTTTCATATTGTGCTAGTAATCCCTCAAATGGGATTGATTTTTGTTGAAGGTAAGTGTGCCAACCTAAAACGCCTAGACCAATAGCTCTACCTTTTTGAGCTGATCTAACTGAGTTTTCAAAACCTTTCAAGCCTTTAGCTCTTTGTATAAACTCTTCCATCACACCGTCTAAAAACCATATACTATCATATATAAGGTTAGTATTTTTCCATTCGTTATACTTAGCTAAGTTCAAACTAGAGAGACAACAAACAAAACTATGATTCTCATCAGTGTGTAATGCTATCTCGCTACATATGTTTGTCATAAAAACTTTCAACGCGTTATCCTTATAAGCTGGAGGATTATTCTTATTAACATTACCTTTAAACATTATATAAGGTTCTCCTGTTGCTTTTCTTTTTTGTAATAGTTTACCCCATTTTCTTCTAGCTACTTTATCCCCAGCCGTTAACTTTCTCATAAACTTATCACCAATGACCGCGCATTGATGTAAATTAAGCGACTGTCTATTGACATCTCCTTTTGGCTCTCTAATTTCTAACCAGTCTTCAAAGTCAGTATGTTCAATGTTAAGATTAACTGATGCAGCTCCTCTTCTAACCGAACCTTGGTTTGTAGCTAATATTGTTGAGTCATATATCTTACAAAATGGTACAACACCATCTGATGTACCGTTGCCAGTTATCTTAGCGCCAGCTGGTCTTATTTGGTTTATACCAATACCAACACCACCACCGTGTTTAGCCAACAACATCATCTCTAGATTTTTAGTACCAATATCAAATATGCTATCAGCAACGTCAATACCAAAGCAACTAATTGGCAAACCCCTGTCTGTACCCGTGTTAGACAACACAGGAGAGGCTAAACATAACCAACCGTTCCATATGTACTCAAAAAATCTATCTGCCATTTCTGGCCTATCTAATCTTCGCGCCACAGCTTTAGAAACTCTTTCATAAGCCTCTTTAGGTGTTTCGCCAGGTAATAAATAACCACCTTGTATTGTTTTCTTATAAACATCAGACTCAGCCCAATCTGGGTAGTCTACTCCTTTTTTCCATCTATTACTCCACATATTATATTTTTGTTATTAAATGAGTTATCCAAGCTACTAAACCGTTTAGGTTTAATGCAACTAAATTCCATTGTTTTCTTGAAGATACTTGAACTATGACACACACGAACCCAACTATAAATAGTATAGGTTCTAGTGTCCATTGTCCAGCTATTAAGAAGCCCGCTCCCATGTACCCGACACGTGAGGCAACCTTTTGCCATGATGTTAGTTTATTTGTATAAGCCAACACGTCAAGTAGTTTTTGCTTTACCATACGTCTTCAAAATCTTCACCCTCATTAGCCTTACTATAATCAGTTGATCTAATAGCAAAGAAATCAGTGTGAGTGTGTCCACCGGTAAGATGATAAAACCAATCAAGATTACCCGCTGCTTTTTCATCATACGCAAAAAACGATCCAAGATCTAAATAACCAAGCTCTGCAAGCTTTTCATTTGTTCTCTTTTTAATAAACTCTTTTAAATCACCAGCTGATATACCTTCTATATCACCCATCTCAAACATTTTGTCAATATAGTTTTCTTCTAACACTAACATTGTTTTAGCAGCTAGTAATACGTGGTCTCTACATGATTCTAACAGCGTGTCATCTTCTTCACACATATGTCTGAATAATTGACAACCCATCTTACTGTGTAATGACTCGTCTCTTACAGACCATTTCATTTGCTGCCCGATACCTTTTAGTAGGTTACGTAATTGAAAGCTGTATAGCACAGCGAAAGCAGAGTATAGAGATACACCCTCTGCAAACGCTGAAAATATAGCTAGAGAAGTTCCAATACCCACACGGCTATCACCATCGTAAGCAACTAAATTATCAAAACGTTCTGACGTTGCTGGTTCATGTAAAAAAGCTTCATAGTCTTCTAGTTTTAATGTTTCATTTAAATAACTATAAGCTACAGCATGTATAGTTTCTTGTGATCCAAACATCATAGCCATTTGTTGTATTTCGTGTTTAGGAAACCAACCAACTACTTTCTGTGTCCAGTAATCACTTACAGCACATTCAGTCTGAGCAAAACCTAGTAGGATATTTCCTACTAAGTTCTTCTCTTTAACTGTTAGCTGTTCATTCCAGTCTTTCACATCACCTGACATAGGTATCTCTGTGTGCAACCAAAATGCCTGAGCTTGCTTTAACCAACCTTCTGTGTAATACTCAGGGTATTCAAAAGGCTTGTACGGTATTCTTTCGTCAAATAATCCCATTATTTTTCTATTTCTCCGTAATAAGCAGTAAAACAAATATCAACCATACCTAGGTAAAGTACGTTGTCTGTTTTTTCTAATTCTACATCTTCATATTGCCTGAAACCAAATAAGATCCCAGGAAATAAACCTATATTAATTTCCCAACTTGTCATAATTCTTTTTGTTTTTTAATTAATTCTACAGTCATATCACATTCTTTCTGGTTTTGAGGCTTGTATAGAGTAAAAGGCCCTAATCTATCGTTAGCTATAAGTTTTTTAAATAACTTCCATCTCATAGGGAACGATTCGTTAGCTCTACCTTTTGTTTCAATTATAAAACCTTTACCTATAAAATCAGGCGTATACTTTATATTTAAAATTTTCTTATTACCTCTATTTTTATAATCACCTTTACCATTCCCACATCTTTCGTAGGCTGGAAAAGGAAAATCAAATGATTCTACCAGTTCATACGTTTGGCCTTCATATAAAGCTTTTATCTTAGCTTTCTTTAATGCCATATACATATATTTTTCTAAGCCAGAGGCGAAGTTGATCCCATCATAAGAGATCTTCTTCGACTGTACTGGTCCTCTTTTCTTATACTTGTATCTAGTCTTTTTCATAATTATCTAGTCTTGTGATACAGGTTTTAGCGGCCTCTATGTATAGCATAGCATCCATAATCTCTTCCTGTACGTCGGTTAGAAAATCTAATAGACTTTTTTTGTTGGTAAGTATTTCATCTTGCATTGTACTGCCATACTTTTGTTGACCAACTAAACTACGTTCGTCCATCTTTTTTAAGACAGTTCGAACTATTTCATCTTTAGTTTTAATCTGCATCTTTAACAAATGTTCCGTTAACCATCTTGCCTGATCTTTGTGATATTGTGTTGTAAGCAACGTTAATACATTTTTCAATAGAAACGCCTTGTAGTTCAGCTAAGTTTGTAAGCACAACTACAGCATCACCAATACCATCAACGACTTCGTCGTGATCTCCTTTTAGTACAGCTCTACATATCTCACCAACTTCTTCAACAAGCTTTAATGCTTGTGTTTTTGTATCGCCGTGCTCGAATATACCTCTTTGATTAGCCCACATTCTTATTAAGTCAAACTCATTAAAGCCACCGGAGTTAACGCAATCATGTTTACTTCCTTTTGGAGTTGTACAATGATCATCATAATTGCAGCATTCAGGCATATCGTAATCTTCTGGATCATGACTTTGGTATTCCTGTTGGTGTGCATATTTTCTATCAGGTGAGTAAGGATCTGATTTTCTAATTAAAGAATCTTGATAAGCTCTACCTGGTGTTTTTTGAACACCTGTTGGTGACAAAGCACCTGTTTTAGTTTTACCGTCATACTGATCATAAACATCGTTGTTATCGTAAAATCTAGCAAATGCTTTGTTGTACACATAACTTCTATCTCTATTATACATAGACGTCTTAACGTTTTTCATTATCCAAGGAACTGTCTTGCTGGTTATATTTAGCTCTCCATGCTCGGTTTGCCAGCTCATACCAATATTATCCATCAGTCTTCCCTTCAGTTTGTCAACTGGTACAGGGAAAGTTGTGGTTTGTTCTGTTACATTTATCTTCATCTTATTATTTGGTTTAAGGTTTCTATATGGTACCATATCTACTCGATATCCGTACTCTCTTTGTAATTCTAGTTCTAAACTAGATATATGATCTATATCTTCTGATGTTTCTAGTATCTCGTACTCTCCAGATTCATAACCTTGTTGTTTTGTAACCCGGTTATTAAGATCACAGGTAACCCCGATCTTTTTACCAGGTATGTGATATAAAAAATATGTCATAGCTTGTTGTTATATAAATGCATGTTGTGTGCGTGATGATAATACCATCCGGTCTCCATAGACAGTCTGTCTGCAATCATTTCTTGTAATGATGCAAATTGATATTGATCGTTACAGAAACCGTACCAGATGTCATTAGAACGCATATACACAGACATACATAGCTTATTATTAATTATTGTAAACTGTATTGCGTAAGTACACGGTGTATCTTTGTTATACTTATCATGCTCTTTACAATCGTATATACTAATAGCCGCGTGTCTAGTATCAGGGTTGTCTCTTAATTTAGCTACTACATAATCTATCTGACTATTACGTTGCCATTGGTAACCATAGTTGCTATTTACATTACCCTTACTGTCAGCCATACGTTCCCATATTGGTGGTATCTTACCATACAGCTCTCCTAGCTTGATAATATTAGGATCGCCAAACAAATACCAAGCCCATTCTGCAGCTGCATATTTTTGACTCCAATTACGTTCAGCATTTGTTATATACTTTTGGCTTGGGTTGTCAATATAAAAACCACAATTAAATATAGCTTTTGTGTCATCAAAGTCTACACCATTTTGTATGATTTCATCTAGAACAACCTCGTAAGCTTCGTTAGCATTTTTAAATCTTTTTTTCATACTTGTTGTAATAATATCTATAAAATTCGTACATTTTCTCCCATATATCTCCCGGCCCGTACGATTCTGGACTGGTAAACGTTTTGCTACCTAGCTGTATTTCAAGAAACCATTTTCTTTCTTTGTAACCGGTTTCTCTAGGTGTTATAAATATATTGTTTTTAAAACACCACATATGAGCTTTGTAGTTCTCTGGTTTAGTACTATAAGGGTTTTCACCCATATAGCTTTGTTTCTTACTCCCATGGTAAGGCATCAGCTGATATTTGATCTGTTACTTCAGGTATAAAACAACCTGATCTTGGTTCCCACTTAAAATGAGCTTCGGCTTGATTCTCACCAAGGTTTTGAAACTTAACTTTTAACACTTTAGCTTTAACTGTTTTAGCCTCATAGTCTCTATGAACTAATATACCGTGATAACTAGCATCATACCATTCGCCACCACCTTTAATACTGTACATTGTTGGCTCTTCAATTTTACCGTCTTTGTCTTTGTACATTTTAGTTGGGTGAGCAACTATAAACACTAATACATCATACTTCTTAGCAAATACTTCTATCTTAGTTAGATACTCCATTGTATACCTATTAACATCTTCAGTCTTACAGTTAATATCTCTAACCTTATTAAAAGGATCAATGACTAAACATTTAATACCTTTACGCTTAACAAGCTCAGCACCTTTCTTTAATACATGGTCTAACGTGTATCTATCCATATCAATGAAAAAGAAATTATCATTAACATGATCCGCTACACGATTCCAAGAATCAGTACCAATATCACTAGCCGAAGGCATATCTTGCCAAACCTTTCTCATTAATTTATGAGCATGTAAATATGTAGGTTGATTCTCTGGAGACGCAAAAGCTGTTTTCCAACCGTAGTTTTGGTTATAACCTACAACCATTTGATCAACAAAGTCAGACTTACCGCTACTAGGTATACCAGTAACAGTAATAAACTGCCCGGTATACGTCGAGAATATTTTATCAAAGTTCTCAAGTCCAACTTGGAAGCCTGGTTTGAAACCGTTTTTAACAAAGTCTTTAAGTTCATCTTCTATATCGTATAACGTACTAACACCTTCTAAGGGTACTGGCTTGCATGAATGTATAGCAC
>VMHT01065470.1_pt1 | contig 35573 bp, 52 predicted proteins | sample 4693611 | NCBI WGS metagenome assembly VMHT01 (sample SAMN12280063, study PRJNA550983) | marine metagenome | isolation source: seawater sampled from same location over 5 years 0.02-0.2 micron viral filtrate | place: USA: collected off the coast of southern California halfway between the port... ...
CTCAAGGTAACGTTCGCCGAGGCTCTTTTGCTGCATATCTTGATATATCATCACCTGATATTATGGAGTTTCTTGACGCTCGTGAAGAAGGTTCATCTATTATTAATATGTCACTTGGTGTGTGTATTGGCGATGACTGGATGCAAGAAATGATTGATGGCGATCCAGATAAGAGAACCGTATGGGCTCGTGTTCTCCGTAAACGTCGTGAGTCTGGTTATCCATATCTGTTCTTTAAAGATACAGTAAACAAAAATAAACCACGTGTTCTCAGACAAAAAGATATTTCTATTTGGGCATCTAATCTTTGTTCCGAAATCTGTTTACCATCATCAGAAGATGAATCTTTTGTGTGTAACTTAGCATCTATGAATATATTAAAAGCAGATGAATGGATGGAGACAGATGCAGTAGAAACAATGATTTGGTTTCTTGATGCTGTGATGGAAGAATACATTGAGAAGACCGCTGATATACAATTTATGCAGTCTGCAAATAATTTTGCAAAACGTTGGAGAGCACTAGGGCTAGGTCAGCTAGGTTGGCATTCATATCTACAGTCTAAAATGATTGCATTTGAATCGTTTGATGCACATCTATTATCAGCAAAGATTAGTAAGTTTATTGACGATCGTTCTCTTGAAGCATCTAAAGAGTTAGCCATTGAGTATGGTGAACCAGAAGGTATGTTAGGAACAGGCGAACGGAATCTAACAAGAACTGCTGTTGCTCCAACTACATCATCATCTTTTATTCTTGGTCAAGTATCTCCGTCTATTGAACCTTTAGCATCTAATTACTTTACAAAAGATTTAGCAAAGGGTAAGTTTACTTATCGTAATCCATATCTAAAAGATTGTTTAGCTGAACACGATAAAGATAATGAAGAAACTTGGGTTGATATTCTAAAGCATGGTGGATCAGTACAGCACCTAGATTTTTTAACACAAAATGAAAAAGACGTATTTAAAACATTTAGTGAAATCACTCCACTATCTATTGTCCAACAAGCAGGTGCAAGACAAAAATATATAGATCAGTCACAAAGTTTAAATATCCTAATTCATCCTGATGTACCAGCTAAAGATGTAAATGCTTTACTCATTGAAGGTTGGAAGCTAGGTGTTAAAACTTTCTACTATCAACGTAGTGCTAATCCAGCTCAAGAACTGGTACGTGACATTATGAACTGTGATGCTTGTGAAGGATAACAATAAATGAAATATTATTACATTGAGTGCGAAATTTGTGACGAGCAGTCTCAAATAACAGTAGAAAATTCTTCTCCAGAGCCAGAGTTTTGTCCTATGTGTGGTAACATTGCTATTCCAAACTTCTTAGATGAAGAGGAAGATTTAGATTAAATTTTACTAAATAGTATTACTTACAACTAGGGTTAAGTGATATTATGTGGATTTTAAATGGTAACGAATTTGACCCAACCGAGTTTGATTTTGATAACTTGGTTGGGTTTGTTTATTGTATAACAGATTTAAGCAACAATAAAAAATATATAGGTAAAAAAGGTTTTTGGTCAAGAAGAAAACTAAAACCACTAAAAGGTAAAACCAGAAATAGAATTGTCAAGAAAGAATCCGATTGGAGAGAATACCACGGATCTAATGAGGAAGTTAAACTTCTTGTTGAGACTCATGGATCAGAAAGATTTAAAAGAGAAATACTCCGACTCTGCAGAAGTAAAGGCGAGATGTCTTACTTTGAAATGAAAGAGCAGATTGACCGTGAAGTGCTATTTAGCGACGAATATTATAATGAGTTTATAGGAGGAAAAATTCATTCTAAACACGTTAAAGGAATAGCAAATGTATGAATATAAATGTAAAGTATTAAGAGTAGTCGATGGCGATACAGTAGATGTTGATATTGATCTAGGTTTTGGAATAGTATTATCAGATGAAAGAGTTCGTATCATGGGAATTGATACACCAGAATCACGCACTAGAGATAAAGTAGAAAAGCTTTTCGGCAAAGCAAGTAAGTATAGACTTGAATCATTACTGGGTGAAATTGCTATATTAAAAACACAAATTAATAAAGACGGCGAAGACATGAAAGGCAAGTTTGGTAGAGTTCTTGGAGACTTTGTAACAGAAGACGGAAGAATGGCTACTGAAGTAATGATCGATGAAGGACATTGTGTTCCATATTTTGGCGGATCAAAGGAAGAGGTCCAGGCGCAACATATGAAAAATAGAGAACGTCTTATATCAGAAGGTATTGTAACACAGGAACAAATAGACGAAGTTTCATAAAATATGCTTGATTATTTAACATTAAGTTTGGCTTTATCGTTACACCTTGGTATGGATGGAGAGTATAACGAATTACATCCTCATATTCGATATCAAGATAATAAGTTTATATCTGGAGCATATTATAACAGCTTAAATAAAATATCATTATATGCGGGAATTCGACACGAAATAAATAATTTTGGAATTGAATTTACTACTACTACTGGTTATGATAATCTTTTTTCGCCGTATATTCGTGCTACACAAGACGTTAGTGAGCATACTAGATTTTTTATAACTGGCGCGGCAGAGAATAAAAGCATAGGGACAATTATTGGTGTTGAATTATCAATAAACTAATAGGAGACTAATTATGAACGCTAAATTCGGAATAGGTGTCATTATAGCAATTGTGCTACAAGTAAGTGCGTTTGTTTGGTGGACGGCACAACAAGCACAAACTATCGAAACACTTAAAGGTGAGGTTGCAGAACTTACCGCCAAGAGTGAAATTGAAAAAGAAGTTACATTAATTAATGATGTAAAACAGCTACAAAAAGATATTACAGAGTTAAACGATAAAACACTAAAAGCAATACTTGAAACACATGATCGTATTGATGGTTTAGGGCAACATGTAAGTAAACAAGATGAACTAATTAATAGCACCTTTACAAACCAAATGGCAGAGTTTGAAGAAAAGGTACAGAATAGTTTTAATGTAGTTGAGGGTTGGGTAGATGAGTTAGATGTTTCTGTTGAAGATTTATATTTACATATAGACGTGACTAGTCAAGGTCTTGATAAAAAATTAAGTGATAGAATTAAAGATCATGAACATTAGGGGTTTACATTTAATTCAAAATATATTATATTACTAATATAATAAGAATCAGGAAGAAATAAAATGACTTATACTCTTACAACAGATATTGATACTAGATTAGCAACTAAATCGGAAATTAAACAATTTGCAGAAGAACATGGATGTATTCTTTCAAAATTTAAAGCTTTAGAAAGTAATCATCTTGTTACATTTTCTTCTAATAATTTGGATTATATTCAAGAGTTAACAGACCAACTTCAATTATCACACTCAAAAATAGTTTCTTTATAATTGTTTACTTTTCTTAAAAAATATAGTATAATATTTTATATACAAAGAGGAATATATTATGATTATTATTGATTACTCTGGTGTTTCTATTGCTCCTATTGCAATGGGTGTTGCTGGAGTAGATGAAAACTTAATTCGCCATATGATTCTAAATTCTATTAGAATGTATAGAAACAAATTTAAAGATAAGTATGGCGAAATAGTTATTGTAGCAGATGGTGGCGGTAACTGGCGTAAGAAAGTGTATCCCGAATATAAAGGCAACCGTTCTAAGAATCGTGAAGAGTCTAAGATCGATTGGGAAGAAGCTTTCCGTATTATTGGTATGGTTCGTGACGAGCTAAGAGATAACTTTCCCTATAAGGTTATTCACCAGTGGGGCTGTGAAGCAGACGATACTATTGCGGAACTTGTAAAGTGGACGCAAGAATTTGGTAATCATGAGGAAGTCATGATTGTATCAGCAGATAAAGATTTTAAACAGCTTCAGAAATATAATAATGTAAGACAGTATTCTAATATCACAAAGAAATTTGTAGATGAACCTAATCCTAGATTATTTCTTGCAGAACACATATTAAAAGGTGATGGTAGTGATGGAGTGCCTAATGTATTATCTGATGATAAGTGTTTAGTTGAGGGTCGCAGACAGAATGTTCTATCAAAGAAAAAGAAAGAGGCTTTACTTGAAGACCCTAAAGCTTTAGGTGAAGATGTTTATAGAAACTATTTGCGCAATAAAAAAATGATTGATTTAACAGAAAGTTCAGAATGTCCTGAAAGTATAAAACAAGAGATTATAAATACTTTTATGGAGCAAGATCAATATAAAAACAAAGGTAAAGTTTTTCCCTTTCTTGTTCAAAAAAGATGTAAATTATTGCTAGAGAATGTACAGGAGTTTATTTAGAATGGCGAAACTAATTTATGAAGTAATTGTGGAAGCCGGTAAGAAAAGATCCAAGGCTGAGAAAGTTGAATGTTTAAAACAGAATGAATCTTGGGCTTTAAAAGATATTCTTAGAGGTACATATGATGATGCTGTTCAATGGTTAGTTCCAGCTGGAGCTCCACCATATACTCCTAATAAAGAAGAAAGCACACCATCTAATCTTATTAGACAAAATACTCAGTTTAGGTATCTGGTAGATTCGTCAGATGCTAGAAATGTGCTTAAAGCCAAACGTGAAAATATTTACATTAGATTACTAGAATCTATTCACCCATTAGATGCAGAGATTGTAATAAACATGGTTAGTAAAAAATCTATTAAAGGCATATCAAAATCAGTAGTGCAGGAGGCTTACCCAGGTTTAATACAAAAAGGTTGATAATGAATACCAATAAATCTAAAAACTTTGTGGCTGGTCTCCCTTTTAAGGGTTGGCCAGCTTTTACTTTTCTAAAGGAGATAATAATGTCTGAACATCAATTACAGAGATTGCTTAAAGATTCCGAAGCACTAAACACATTTGCTGGAATGCTACTCGAAGAAGGAGAGACAGAACTCGTGAAAAAAATAGAAGCAAAGAAAAAGTTTTTAGACAATCACATATCGACGGTCATGGAGGTGGCCGCCTAATTTTAAATTTGTAAACTTAATTGTTTACAAGTCATTCAAAATATAGTATTATACTTATATAATCTTATTTGGAGTTACCAATGAATATTTTTGTACTTGATAGTGATCCTATCAAATCAGCTCAACTGCAATGTGATAAACACGTTGTTAAAATGATAGTTGAATCTGCTCAGATGCTATCTACTGCTCATAGAATGTTAGATGGTTATGTAGAGAAACGTCCATCGAAATCTGGTAAAAGAATGATAAACTACTGGGTCCATCCAGACGTTCATATGGAAAATACTTTATATAAAGCTGTTCATCATGGGCACCCATGTACAATATGGACTATGCAGTCAATAGCAAACTATGCGTGGCATTACGATCATTTCCATGCTCTATGTATTGAATACCAATATCGCTATAATAGGGTACATAGTACTCAAACTAAGCTTGAAGAAATTTTATCGGTTCCACCTAAAAACTTAAATTACCACAAAGGTCTTACTCCCTTTGCCTTGGCTATGCAACACGAACCACAATGTATTCATAAAGACGAGCCTGTTCGTTCATATCAAGAATACTATCAAACAAAACAAGACAGATTTAAAATGATTTGGTCAAAACGTGATGTTCCAGAATGGTTTAATTATAATGTTGCAGCATAATTTAAAATGCATTGAAGAAGTATCCTGGGGTAAAGGTATGAAACTAAGACTAATGGAATCCCCAAAAGGAAATAAACAAGTACACCGATGGTCAGATATGTCAAAGAGGTGGTGTTTAATGTATAGATATAATGTTGAAGAAAATTGGGAATGGTGGAAAAATTATGCCAACTTACGTTCTAAAAAATAAAGAAACAGAAGAACAGTTTGAAGTATTTTGTCAATGGACCGATCTACAGAAAATGTTAGAAGATGATAAAAATCTTACTCAAGTTATAACAGCACCTAAGATAGTATCTGGCATTGGCAATTTACATAGTAAAGTTCCAGATGGTTTTAAAGATGTTCTTAGTAGAGTGAAAAAAGGATCATCTAAAGGCAACACTATCAGAAAATGAAAAAGAATAATTCGTTAACCGTCTCATTTGATGAGCTTGAAAAAATTGAACCTATTACCGATAATCAAAAGAAAGCATTTGATTCTTGGGATAAAGGATATAACTTAATACTAACTGGTAGTGCAGGTACTGGTAAAACATTTATTGCACTATATAATGCTTTTAGGGAGATGTTAGATAAGCCAGAATTATACCGGCGCATTATGATTATGAGGTCAATGGTTCCTACTCGAGATGCTGGTCATCTACCTGGGACTAAGGAAGAAAAAGAAGATCCATATAAAGTTCCATATAAAAATATCTGTGATGAAATATTTGGCTATAAAGGTGCTTATGGTAAGCTAACTACTGCAAATAAATTAACATTTGAAACAACTTCATATATTCGTGGTGCTACATTTGATCAGACCATTATAGTAGTAGATGAAATGCAAAATTTAAACTTTCACGAACTCGATTCTGTAATTACTCGTGTAGGAAACGATTGTAAAATTATCTTTTGTGGGGATTATCTACAATCAGATTTTAAATATAAAGACGATAAAGATGGTATTATAAAGTTTATAAGTATTGTAGAACAGATGAGATTCTTTAGAGTTATTAACTTTGGTTGGGAAGACATTGTAAGGTCGGATCTTGTTAGAGATTATATAATGACTAAAGAGATGATGAATATCGGATAAATTATGCCTGATGAAAAGAATAAAGAAGCTTGGCGATTGTTCTATATGGTAAAAGGACATTTCAGATCAAACGAGTCTTCTGTTCTTTCTGCAGCTGATGGATATTTTAGAAGGTTATTTCGTGATGGAGCAGATGGGGCTCCACTTTACGATTATGATGAAGAATTTGAAATTGAATGGAAAAAATTAATGGAGAAACAGAAAAATGACAAACTGGATTAAAAATAGATTAGCTGAAAGAACAAGCTGGAATGGTATTGCTCTTGTTGCTCTAGGTCTTCTTGTCTTGTTCTTGGCTCCTCTTGCAAAAATTGCTGCTGGTTTAGCAATTGCATATGGAGCTTGGACAATATGGAAAGAGGAGTAAAAGCTATGGTAATCATATATGGTAAAAGCAATTGTACTTTTTGTGAAAAAGCAAAGCAGCTCTGTATTGATTACAAATTAGAATATGAATATAAAAATGTGTCACAGATTGAATATTTGGAAGAATTTGTAGAAAAATTCCCAGGAGCAAAAACTGTGCCACAAATAGTTTGGTATGATAAAGTGATTGGAACTTACGAAAACTTTGCAACAGAAATAGAAAACACCATAGGAGGTTATGGAGAAAATGTCATTTGATTTTGACTTTACGGAAGACCATCTTGCCAAGATTATTCCTGGCAATAGTGATGTAAGCAGTTGGTATGAAGCCTTATGCGGTATTCTACCTAAGTATGGTATCACTAACGAACGAAGGGTTGCACACTTCTTAAGTCAGTGTGCACATGAGAGCGGAAACTTTAAACGACTCGAAGAAAACTTAAACTATTCTGCAAAAGCTTTGAGAGCAGTATTTGGTCGTTACTTTGGTGACTCACCTAAAAGAGATGCAGATGAATATCATCGTCAACCAGAAATGATTGCTAATTATGTTTATATGGACGAGTTCCGTAAATATAAGATGGGTAATACTGAAGACGGCGATGGCTGGCTATTTAGAGGTCGCGGTCTTAAACAACTTACTGGTCGTGAGAATTATACACGATTTGGTAAGAGTGTTGATATGTCGGCAGAAGAAGCAGCAGAATATGTATCTACTCCGCAAGGTGCTGTTGAATCAGCGTGTTGGTTCTGGGATGCTAATAATCTAAACGATATTGCCGATACTGATAATGTAGTTAAAATGACCAAGAAAATTAATGGTGGTAAAATCGGGCTTGAAGATAGACAAGAACGATATACAAATGCCATGGAAGTTTTGGGTATGTCTGCTGAAATGGTAGCAGATGACGACGATGATGACATTGAAGAAATCATTGATGATATTGGTGTATTGCGTAAGGGGTCTCGTGGAGAAGGCGTTAAGATTATGCAAGAAGCACTTGGTATCGGAGCTGATGGTGTATTCGGTCCAGGGACTGAAAGAGCGCTAAAAGAGTGGCAAGCAGCTAACGGTTTAACAGCCGATGGTGTAGCAGGTCCAGCAACATTTGGAAAACTATTAGAGGACTAAGATGGCCAAATTTAGTAGGTTTGACCCTAAGAATAAAAAGAAAGATCGTAATAAAAAACTATCAATTAATAGAGACAGTAAGATTAAGTCTGTTGAAAAAGATAGGCGAATACAGGGGAAAACAATTGAATATGTTATACAAGATCAACACGATGATCTAAAATAATATTAGAGGTCACTCCGGTGACCTCTTTTTTTTACATAAAATGCATTTTAGGGGTTTACATTCTATTCGAAATATACTATATTAGTAGTATAAAGAGAATCGGAAGGAACTAGAATGAATGATCTTTTTGAAATTATTGAAGACCTTGAAATGATCGAAACTTTTGGTACAGACAGCCCGGGCTTTGAAGAAATCATTAACAAGTGGACAGAGCGCAAAGCAGAAGCTGAAGCATTCATGGAACGTCAGTATGAAATGGAGTTAATGTAATGGAAAAGTATGATTTAGATGTAATTGTAAAAGGCAATAAACTTCCTCGTCATGGTTCACCTCAAGATCGTGGTGGTGCTGATGCTTACTACCATCGCCCTTATGATCCTCATTATTATGTGGGAGCTTCTATTACTTCAGAAAGAGTAGAAAAAGACAACATGACCGTTGGTGAGATTGAAGCTTATAAGTATGGTTATGAAAATGAAGATGATAGAAAAGATTGGGGCTAATGTCTATTAATAGTATACCTATGGATTTTTGGCAAACTTTAGGCCAATATGTCTATGGTTATGTAAAAGATAACCAATGGCAATATATAGGTAAAGGTAATCGTAATCGTGCAATACAGCACATTAAAGAAAAAAACTATGATATAAATGATCTTTATATTATAGCTAAAAATCTTGAAAGATTTGATTTTGATAGAAAGAAAGATGCTCAATCATTCCTTCTTGAGTCATATCTTATTACATCATGCGCACCATCGGATAATAGTGTGTCTGGCCACTATAAGGAGTGTTTTACAATGGCTAAATTTTCCGAACTTTTTAATGTTTATACTTCATCACAGAAGGATAATTTTGAAGCTTTACCTGAATGGTATACAGAAAACTATGAAAAACTAAAAGGACGTCTTACGGTTGTTGAAATAAAATCTGAAATGACTTGGCTCAGTTTTTCCACTCGTGAACAATTACAACCAAACATTTTGGTTTCATCCGATGGAAACATAAAACATTTTAGATTTCAAATACAAGCTCAAGAGAAAGATAAGATTGCATATCGCAAAGAACAGATATTTGAATTTTTAAGCCATTATAATATAATGGATAAAGATATTGAAAAAACTGGAAATCGTGAAACATATGGAATTAATAGTCAACTTAGTGTTGAAGATGCGTTTAATATTATAGATGATTTTTTCTCTTAAAAAATGATTTTAGGGGTTTACAAGCTCCTAAAATTATACTATATTAGTAGTGTAAAAAGAATCGGAAAGAAAATAAAATGACTATTGCTAAAACACAGAATGACCGGCTTGCTCTTATCAAAGAAATTGCAGAGCGTCGTAAAACAGAAAAGAAAGCTGAACGTGCTCGCCAGATTAAAATGTATGAAATCAAAGAGAAAGCCAAAAAAGCTCGGTCTGCAATGTTACAAGCACGTAAGAAACGCAAAGATCCTCTTGCGGCACTAAATGTAAAAGATGGTGAAAATATAAACCAATATACCGATCAAGCTAAGTATGCTAAAACTTATTATGGAGAAACTTTATATGAGACAACAAGATATGATAATGAATGGGATTAAAATTCTAATGCTATTTTTAGCGTTAGTTTTATGCGCTTGGTATTTTATTCATATATGGAAAGATTGTCTAAATGAAAATTCTATTTTTACATGTATGAGAATGTTAACAAAATAAGAGTCTAAAGACTCTTTTACTCAACGTCCGTGCAGAGAGAACCGGGCTTGAAAGCAACATCTCGCGAGAATAATTCGCCTGTGAAATATCAGTGTCGTGAAAACGTGGAGATGCTAGGAAATAGAAAATTACTAGGGGCGTTGAGTAAAGGAGTTTTAATATGAAAGATAGTCCAATTAATAAACTTCAGCAGCTAATGATTATTACTGCAGAAGAATGTGGAGAACTTACTCAGAGGTGTAGTAAGATTATTCGTAAATATAAAAAGTTTTCTGAAATAGAAGACGATCAAAGAAATAAACTTCTTGAAGAAGTTGGTGATGTTTATTGTATGATTGATTTAATGTGTGAACATGATGTATTAGACTGGAAACATATCTATGCTAGAAGCGGTGCTAAAAAAGAAAAACTTAAAAAGTGGAGTACATTAATAGATGGATAAATTTAAAATACATAAAGCACATAAGATGTCTGAGTGGATTGAGAACCAAGTAACCGAATGGGCTTTAGAGTTAATTCAAAATCACTTTGGTGTAGACGGTCCTGAAGAATTATCACGCAATCAACTTGATGAAATTATTGTACAATGGGAAGAAATGCTAGAATATGATAAAACTTTAGCCTCGGGTCTTTATAACTGCATAAGCATTTGGGAAAATGATAGAGAGGAACACATTGTTTAATCACGTTGACCATGGTTTAGTTTTACCTAAAATAGAAAGAAAAACCACTGAAGCTGGTCGTAAATACTTTACACCTGAAGGTAAAGCATATCCTTCTATTACCACAGTTTTAGGTGCTTTAAATAAGGATGGTCTCTTAGCATGGAGAAAGAAGGTTGGCGAAGAAGAAGCCAACAAAATATCTCGGCGTGCTGCTACTAGAGGAACTGCTGTACACAAATTAGCAGAAGATTATATTGATAATGTTCCCGAATGGAAAGACAATGTAATGCCTCACAATCTATTTGCCTTTAATCATATTAAAGGTATTATAGATGAAAGATTAGATAACATTTGGTTTCAAGAAGAATTTTTATATAGTGATCTATTAAAGACGGCAGGGCAAGTTGATTGTATTGCTGAGTTTGATGGTCAATTATCTATTGTAGATTTTAAGACATCTCGTAGAACAAAAAAGAAAGAATGGATTACAAACTATTTTATCCAAGCGGCATTTTATGCTGCGGCTTTCTATGAAAGAACTGAAATTCCTATTAAACAGGGTGTTATTATTATTACAGTAGATGATGCAGAACCTCAGGTCTTTAAAGTTAACACTCATGATTATCTCCCCGCATTTTTAGATGTAAGAAAAAAATATGAAAACGGTTAATTAACTGTTTACTTTTGGCTCTATATGAGTTATTATATATTATGTAAAGAATCGGAAACTATATTATGACTATATTTCCATCATTTGGAATTGAAACTAAAAAGCACTGGCTAGTCGGTACGGAATGGTCATATGCTAAAGGCACTGTAAAAATGCATACCGATGGTTTTAGCTGTTCTTGTAAAAAGAAACCTAGAGTGCCTTGTAATCATATTAAAAATGTAAAACTAAGGTTATATGGAACCTTTGATAGCCACTATAAAGGAGAGTAAAATGTGGGCAGTTAAAGTAGATCGTAATGGTCGACCAACCGAAGCAGTTCTTCGGAGAATGGAAAATTGTAAACTCGATTTAGAATCCCACGAGTCTCGTGCTAAGTTTGGTTACTGCTATTTGGATATGTTAGATGGCTGAATATCAGATTAATTTTATTGATCGTCGCTTAATGTATATTGAAGAAATAATTAAGAATTGGGAACCTACTATTAAGTTGTTAATGGAAAATCCTGATATTATGAAAGAATTAGAAAAAAGGAAAAAAGATGACTGAAGAAATGACACGTGATTATATGATGACTCGATTGCAACAATCTGAGTGTCGTGTAATTTTTAAGAAAACAAACGGTGAAGAACGTGATATGATATGCACTCTTCAACCAAATATTATTCCAGCAGCTAAGAAAGAAGATCCTCTTTCTCAGAAAAAAGTTCGGTCTATTAATGAAGAAGTTATTCCCGTATGGGATATAAACGCTGAAGGTTGGCGTTCTTTTCGTGTAGATAAAGTAATTAGCTTCGCTTGTAGATAAATACTATAAAAGGAGTTAATCATATGACTATGCATCTAGTACGTGGAATGTCTTCTTTGAATAACAAGAAGCGTAAAATGAAAAAGAAACCTGGCTGGAAAAATACACTTCAGGAACATGATGAGTTTCTAAAGCGCATGGGTGTTACTGGTAAGAAATCTGAATATCGTTCAGAGATTCCAAACTATCGTGAAAATAGCCCTAGAATTTCAACTTCAGATACTATATGCAGTAACGGTACTCGTAAAGAAAGTACAAAATACACAGGCGATGAGATTGCTGGTATTGTAGTCACTCATAAATCTAATCTAATGCCGATCCGTAAAGATAATAAACAGGCTGCGGTAGATGCTGCAAGTATGCGCCGATAATGTTCAGTATCGAAAACGAATTTGATCATACAATTATAACCATAGTAGATAACGATAATCGTCAAGAAGATGCACAGGTTATTATGAGTGATGAGTATGTATACGTGAGACAATATAATGCTAAAAGCGGTAGATATGACGTTATATCATTATCTCCGTTTATGTTCAATGAAATACTTGCTTCTATGAAATTCACTGATGGTGTTTATGTGACAGAAGATTTATCAATAGCAGTAAAGGAATAATATGTTTGGTATAGATCCACTTATCATTTTAGCAATAGGCATTATTGGAGTATTTTACTGTTCGTACTCCATCGGTCGTAACAATCGTAAAGAACGTGACGATGAATTAATAGAACAGACTATGTTATATCTGTGTCATGAAGGCTATGTAAAACATCGTCGTGATCGTGATGGAGAGATAGAACTAATTAAACTTAACGAAGAATTTTAATAAAAAAAGGTTTACAAGACCTTTTAACTATGATATAATAATATTATCATAGAGGAAGAATCGTGTTATGGCTAAAAGAGCAAAGATCAAAAAAGTTTATTCTCGTAGAGCACGCACAGGTATTGCTGCTGCTCCTACTAATAACTTTAATCACTTTAATGATTACCTCCGGTTGGAAGTAGACAAGAAAGAATTATCTCAAGTTATAAAAGATTATATTCGTAAAAATCTAAAGAAAGCAGACGTTCAGATAGCACTAAAAGCACCTGAGTGGGCTTTTACTGCTCTACCATATTTATCTGCAACCATTGCTTGGAAAAATTTAGGTAATCCCTTTCCGTCTAATTGGAATGGAGAAGAAGTAATTAGAAAAAGAGTTGCAGAGATTTTAGAAAAGGGTAGAAAGAAAGCAGAATTAAAAGAAGAAGAAGAAGTCGACACCGCACCAAAACGTACTATTGCAGATATTGTAAAAGAACGTACTTCTGATTTTATTGCTGGTATAGAAGAAAAGATAGATGCTTTCCCAGAAGTAACTGGACTATCTGTTTATGACGAATTAAAAAAGATAGATGCTCCTAATAATACAGCTAGAGGAATTTATGAGTATTATCTTCCTCAATTAAAAGAGATGCAAGAATTAATCACAAAGAAGCCAGAGGACCTAGTAGAAGCATATAGACATATGACCGCTAGAGAAAAGAAGGCATATATGAAATTCTTAGAAGATATTGTTACCGATGCAGAACGTTATATGGCTTCTAAGAAAGCACAGAGAAAAACAAGAACACCTAAAGTTAAAACTGCAGATAAACAAGTTGCAAGATTAACTTATCTTAAGGAGTCAAAAGAACATAAATTGGTTTCTATTAATCCTACTAATGTTGTTGGTGCTAATAGAATATATTTGTTTAATGTAAAGTCAAGGGTAATTACAGAATTAGTTTGTAGATTAGCACAAGGCTTTGAAGTGAGTGGTACTACTATTAAAGGAATAGATGAAGATGTATCACGTAATATCAGATTAAGAAAGCCAGAGGAGTTTTTACCACTGGCTCTTAAAAAGACCCCTAATCAAATTAATAAAGAGTGGGGCAAACTTACTACTAAGTCCGGAAAACCAAATGGAAGGATTAACAAAGACACTATCATATTAAGGGCACTCGATAGATGACCGAAGAAAAAACAAATTTTATGAACCGTGCTAAGTTTACAAAACTTATCGAAGAACAGGTTCTATCAAAAAAACTAGGGTACATTGATGCCGTAGTTGAAGCATGTGATATTACTAATATAGATCCAGAGGATGTTAAAAAGTATATATCACCACTAATCAAAGAGAAGATTGAAGCTGAAGCAATGAAATTAAATTTTTTACCAAGGCAAAATGAGCTTCTTTTTGAATAAATACTCTGTACAACAAAGTCAAAATGTTGTATAATATTACAGTACATACAAAAATATATTTCAGTATAAGGAAAACAAAATATGTCATTCGCAAATCTAAAACGTAATCGTAACGCAATCGATCAACTTGTAAAAGCAGCAGAAGCTACTAATACAAATCAATCAGGTAATAAGTACACTGACGATCGAATCTGGAAACCAACTGTAGATAAATCTAATAATGGTTATGCAGTTATCCGCTTTCTCCCAGCATCTGAAGGATCAGAACTCCCATGGAACCGTTATTGGGATCATGGTTTTAAAGGCCCAACAGGGCGTTGGTATATCGAGCGTTCTCTTACTTCTATTGGACAAAATGATCCAGTAGGCGAATTAAATAGTAAACTCTGGAACTCTGGTATTGAATCAGATAAAGAAGTTGCTCGTAAACAAAAGCGGCGCCTACATCATGTTTCAAATGTTCTAGTTGTTTCAGATCCAGGCAATCCAGCTAATGAAGGTAAGGTATTCTTATTCCAGTATGGAAAGAAAATCTTTGATAAATTGATGGATGCTATGCAACCAGAATTTCAAGATGAAGATCCTATTAATCCATTTGATTTTTGGAGTGGTGCTAACTTTAAATTAAAAATTCGTGATGTAGAAGGCTATCGTAATTATGATAAGTCAGAGTTTGCTTCTCAATCTGAACTATCTTCAGACGATACTTATCTTGAAGAAATTTATAATCAACTTCATGATCTGCGTGAATACACTGATCCGAAGAATTATAAAACATATGATGAACTACAAGCTAAACTTATGGCTGTTCTTGGAGAACAAGCTTCGGTTGGTGCTCCAACTATGAGACAAGAAGAGTCTCTAGGAGAACCACAACCAGCACCAACAATGAGAGCAGCAGAACCTGTTCAAATGGAGACTGCAGAGATGGCTTCAGCATCGCCTTCAGAAGAAGATGATGACATTATGGCTCACTTTGCAAATCTTGTAAATGAAGACTAGATAGGAGCCATTTTATCGAAGCCGTCATATGTTGATGGTACAGGCGCTTGGTTAAGCACAGTAGTATTATTATTCTGTGTAGACCGAGCGTCTACTGCATTATTCTGTTGAACTGAAGTATTATTTCTATTATCAACAGTATTAGATAACTGTCTTTGAGCATTTTCTAATATGGCATTGGTCTCTGCTGATCTTTCTGCTTTTCTTTCGATAAGCTGAGCATTTCTTTGTTCTATTCTACCTCGTGCTGCTTCAGCAGAACTGGCACTACCAAAACCTACTCTTGTTCCTTTAAGTAGTGTAAACTCTCCGCCACCTAATAATTTAGGCAATGGGACAGAAATGGTAGGGAGACTAAATCCAATTTTAGAAATTGCAATAATAAATTTATCTTTTAAATTCATAAAAGTTGTAGCTACAGTATCAAACATATTTGCTATTTTATTGCCGATAGATGATATACCAAATTTTATAAAACCGCCAATGCTGCTAGCTAAAATTCCTATATTAGAACTAAAGTTCATAAAGAAATTCTTAACTCCATCATATAAATTATTAAACATATCAGCTAAAGAGAAATCTTTTATTTGCTGTGCTAATTTATCTGCACCAAATAATTCAAGAATTTTTCTTGGGAAAAAAGTAATAGCATCTATTAATACATCTACACCCTCTAATATCCCAGTAATAATTCCTTTAATACCACCTTCTAAAGCACCAAGTAGCTTTGATACTATTCCGCCTGATGTTTCATTAAACCCTTTAAAAGCACCTTTTACAAAATCAAATAATGTTATAAGAGGTAGTAAAAAAGAAAATCTTGCAAATAATTTGGCAGCAGATAATATTGGTTTTAATATATTTCCGATTGGAGCAAGTATCTTTCCTATAGTACCAAAAAATTTACCAATAGCGGATAGACCAGAGCCTATGACAGATCCGACTTTGCCTATTCCAGATCCAATTGATTTAAAAGGTGTTAGAAGCTTTGATGCCATATTACCTATTCTTTTTACTGCATTAGTAACAGGTTCAAAGAAAGCAGCAATTCTAGTAAAATCTAATGTTTTGGTAAACATAATTAATCCGGCACTTAAATTACGAACAGTCTTAAGTACACCTTGAAATGCTTTAGTAAATCCTCCACTTATAGCCGCATCTATTGATTTAAATGCAGTTTTAAATGTATTAACTATTCTAGTCGGTATTGCTTTTAATGATTTCCATCCATCACCTACAAATAATGCTTTAATAAATTTATCTAAACCTAAAAACTCTGCAGTTATTGCTAGTGCAAGACCACCCAACAATTTAGGAATGGAGCCAAGTAATCCGCCAATACCAAATATGCTAAGTTTTTTCTGTGGTGCTTCTGGAGATTGTGTTTCCGTTGGTCCAGACGGAATAGAAGTATCATCAGATGCTTGTTTTAGGTTATCAAGCTGCTGAGTTTTTAAATAATCAAAATATGAGTCCATCTGATTATTTAAGAATAGCATTTGAGTTAAAATTTTGTCAAGCAGTATATTATTTTCTTTTTCAAAGTTAGTAGAAAATATACTCTTTATTAAACCGAAAGCGGCTGATAGCGGCGCAGTAATAATATCTTTAAATACTTTACTCACGCCTGTGACTAATCCAAGTATTGAATTTTTAATAGTTGATACTGCATTACCTATCATTCTAAATGGCGCGGAAATTGAATTAATTACTGCATCTTTAAAAGAACCAATAGCTCTTGTAATAGGGTTATCAATAATTGCTTTAGTAAGAGTCTGTAATCCAGGAACTCTAAGACCAGCACTTTTAATTCCACTTATGGACTTGGCTACATCAGTAATACCTTTTTTTATTTCGACTTTAATTTCGTCGTGTCTTTTTTCAGACTTCTTATTAGATTCTTCTAATTGTCTTACTACTTCAGTTAATGTAGCCATAGGATCTTATCCTTGATTCTGTTGTTTTATTCTTTCATTTTCTTTTTCAATATAATCAACAAGCATAGCAATATAAATTTCTCTTTCCCATGGTAACATATTTTCAATTTCAGTCAAAGAATATTTATGTTCTTGCATTAATAAAAAATTAGTTTTATAGTAATTTACTAAGTTATCATGAGAAAGAGCCACTAAAAAAAATCATCTATACCACTCAAAGTTATATTATTTTCTTTTTCACATCCACCACAAATAAACTTTATTTGCTTTTCCACTCTTGGCATATTTTCAACATATTCTCTTACTTTACCGAATTGTTGTGTATTCAAAGATTCAATAAAATCATTTACTTCTGCATCAGAAACATCTTTTAATAAAATATTTTCTTCTTCTGTTTCAATTGATTCCATACATTTACTTATGAGCATAAATGTCTTTTCGGTTTCAGTTAATTCTTCGCCTTCAAGTTTTAGTACATCATTAAAGTTAGGATATTTCATAGTTAAAGAAATATTTTCATCAAGTTCTATATCTTTGTTTACTATCTTATCCTGTTTAATTTCTACTTCATCTAATTTTACTGCAATATCATTAGTCTGTTCGCAGTGTTGACATTTAATTCCTAGTTTACTTACTTCACCTACAGACTTTGATCTGATCATAATAAACATATATTCAATATCAAATAATGTAAGATTATTTTTATCAATATCCGCATCAATACAAGATTCAATAGTATCAACTACTGCATGTAATGCCGATGTTTTATCTTGAGATTCAAGAGCCATCATCAACACTTTTTCTTCTTTTACAAGATACGGTCTGTATCTTACTTTTTGTTCTACCGAAGGTATAGTCAATTCATACTTTGGTTTATCATTTAGCTTTGGCAGTGCCATATTTTCATCCTCATTTCATTTTATTATACGGGTGCTTCTTGTCTATTATGGACAGTCCCTTCCCAATTATTATATGATAGTTGTATGGTTAATTCTGTTAAACCACCTTGTTCGTTTGTAAACTCTATTGCATTTACAAGAGTAGGAAATGCATCTATAAGTTTACAAGTATAGATAACATGACCATTTTGATCGAACTGTGATATCATAACATCTCGAGTGTAACCCGAACCGGGAGATGATCCATACTTATATTCTAATTCATATGTATCAAAATCTACAGACAATCCAGACCAATAATCAAAATATCTTTTTGCTTCATAAGCATTTGTAAGCATGAAGTTCATTGTTACATCATCTATTAAAAATCCATTTGCTACCTTTTCAGCTTTCGGTATACCTATTACTCTTTCATTTACGCTTATAGATCGTCCTGGCATTGTAACACTTTTACACATAAAATTTAATTGATTAGCACTAATATCGGGCAAGGCGGTAAAAGTCGGAAACCTAACTTTAAAAAGATTATTTCTTGCTAAACCTTCTTTTAAAGATGCTCTAAAATCTTCTACTCTCATTAGATCATATTCCTTGATGCTTTATATACTGCAGCACCACTTGATTTATTCCAAGATGCTGTAGGAAGGAAGGTTGCAATCTCCCATTCTGGCGAATCCACTTTTGCAAATCTACTTCTCACATTTGAATTTAAATAGTGCTTTACACATGGTTTAAAATATCTTAAATTGGAAGCACTTTTAAGTTGTCTATATCTTATATTAAATTTAGTAGATTCATCAAATTTTTTATTATTTGTTGTATCCATAAGACCGTCAAGAAGTTTTGCTCTTAAAACTGGCGGCAAATAATGTAAATTTAAACCTAGAAAACCTTTTTCTGCAGGACCGATTGGTATTACTAGAGGAAATCCATCATAATATGGTAACGTGTCTTTATGTTTTGGATCATAGAAAAACATATACATATTACCAATAACAGCTCTATTTTCAAGAGACAGTTCTTCATCTCTCAATAGAGTATTCCTATTGATTCTGCGCATTGCTCCACCACGTAAAGCACCGATTCTTTTTCTAAACCAATCTCTCGATTCTTGTGTCCGAGGGTTAATACCTGCTCTAAACGCTTCGATCTCAAGATTCTGAAATATACTTGCCATTGTAGTATTTATAATGATTTTTTAATTTTTTTCATCTTCGGAAGACTCTTCATTTTAGACTGCTTTGGCATTATTCCCATACTCTGTAATGTTTTTTCTGTCCAAATTTGGAACTCCCAGTTTCTGTCATCTGCAAAGTTTTTAGCTGCTTTCCATTTATTCATATTTTTAACATATGTCATACCTTCATTAATGTATCTTTTAGTTTTTCTTCCTGGAAACTTTGGAGGGACCGTTTGACTATCTGGTTTAATTTCCACAATAATAGTCTTACCATCTTTAAATGTTATCTTTAGATCAACAAAGTATCTATGATATTTTTTATCAACTTCATAGAAGTATGGGACTACAACTTCTTCAGAAGCCCAAGTTTTTATTGAAGGATTATTATCACACCATTTAAAACAATGTCTTTCCCACATTGATCTATAAATTATATTATCTGGATCACCACGATATTTTGACCGGTGTTTTACTTTGTATTTTCCTTGGTATGTTTTCATAATACTTTCATTTTAATTATATAAATAAGAATAAGATAATTCTATTTATTAGGAATAATTTGGATGGACAATAATAAACATAAAACACATATGTTCCCTATTGAAAATAGAGATAAGTATAAGGCATATATTAAATTTACGCCGATTATTAAAAACGGACCTACTTATCAGAGTAGAGTAAATATACCTCAGACAGAAGCGCAATCTTCTAGCGATACCGCTAAGAGTTTTTTAGAAAATGCATTTAATCAATTCGGAAACTCGGCAATTTCTGCTTCTACCGAAAGGAGAGGTGATGAGTCTGTCGCTTTATATATGCCCACACCAGTTACTATTCAGGATGGAGTTAGTATAGAACCAGCAAGTCTTGGCATTTTAGGAGAGGGTGCTTCAAGGTCAATGGATGCTGGAAGCGGGATTGTTGCAGCTGTAGGTGCAGCCCTTCAAGATGGTATGGGAAGTTTAATTGAAACACTAAAAGGAAATGTATCCGGCGATGCTGCATCTCTTGGTGCTAGTAGATTGGCTGCGGGATTACCAGGCCCGGGTACCGATGCGGTTAGAGGATCGTTAAGAGTAACTCCTAATCCGAACACTAGAATGATGTTTAGATCCGTAAATATACGAGAGTTTTCCTTTGACTTTAAGATGGTCCCAACAAGTAAAAGAGAGCAAGAAGAGATTAAAAATATTGTTTCATTCTTTAGGATAAATCTTTATCCAGAAGTTATTAAACTAGAGGGCACTGGTGGTAATAGTATAGATGCTGGTTATAAGTTTCCCAATTTATTTGAAATTAAACTAATGTATGAGGGAAAAGATTTATCTAAAGATAATCCTAATTTAAGTTTTAAGCATATGTACCTTAAAGCATTTACTGCATCATATAATTCCACTGGTGGTTTTTATAAAGATGGAGAATTTAATGAAGTTTCAATACAAGTATCATTTGCCGAAGAATTTACTTTAAATAAAGATGATGCTAAACTTGGAATGGCTAAGAAAGCAACAGCAGCAGCTAGAACAGAAGCGGTATTGGCTGATAGAGCCCGCGGAATTGAAAGAGGGTTTTAATAATGACATTTTTTGCAGGATTTCCAGAAGTTATATACAAATATGGTAATGAGAAAGAATTTAATCTTGCTCAAAATCTTTCCGTATATGTTGATATAATTGATAGATTTAAAGATAACTCATCAATGTACACTTTTTATAATCTATATGATGGAGAAAGACCAGATCAAGTTTCTCAAATGTTATACGGTACTACAGATTATTATTGGACATTCTTTTTACTTAATGATAATTTAAAGACAAAAGGTTGGCCACTATCAAGTAAAAGTTTAGATCAATATGTTAAAAATAAATATAACAACACTACTCTTACAACTCGTGATTATTTTTATGATAAATTTAAAGTAGGTGATTCTATTACTGGGCAAGAATCTACTGCAGTTGGTAAGGTGATATCAACTAATTCAAATCTAGGAACTATTACAGTTCAATCAACTCCAACTTTTATTTTAGGTGAAACTATACAATTAGTTGGAGATCCTAATAAAACTGTTACACTACACTCAACTAGTGCAGAATATAATGCAGTAAGATATTATAAATCTGGTAATGATATCGTTGATATAGATCCTACAGTAGGCCCTGGTGCGTCTTTAGTTGAAGTGACAAATCTTGAATATTATCAAGAACAAAATAGTGAAAATTTTACTATAAAAGTATTTAAACCAGAAACAGTTTCTAGTGTCTTTGCTGCATATAAGAGTGCTCTCCGAGAGAATATCTGATGGTCGAACAATCAAATCACGAGATTAATGCTGAATTTCTTATTAGAAAAATTATAATTGAAAAACAGTCTTTAAATACAGAATTTAATATAACTTCTGTTATTAATGAAGTTAACATATATGAGCATGTTGATAAGCCATATTTAACTGGACAAGTTGTATTTGCTGATACAAATAGAATTTTAGAAACAGCAGAAATCAGTGGAACCGAATTAGTTACTATAGAAATATCAAGTACGCTAGATGATTCTGAATTTACTATCATGAAAAAATTTATTATAAGTGAAATAGTACAAAGCGTAAAATCAAATGATAATACTGAATTAGTTGGTATTAGTTTAATAGAGGATATAGGATATTACTCAAGGTTGATGCGTGTTCAAAAACCCTATAGTGGTGTACCAAGCTCTATTATTAATAATATATTAAGCGAATACTTAGGAAGATCAGTTGCGCAGATTGGTGGAAGTGAACACATTGATGGTAATATGAAAGTATTAATTCCAAATATGGAACCAATTCAAGCAGCTAATTGGATAAAAGACCGAGCATCTTCGGCAACTGGTCTCCCATATTTTTTATTCTCTACAATATGTGATGATCAATTAAGATTTTTAGATTTAGAAAAAATATTAAATTTAACACCACTTAATCAAAGCACATACGACTATACTTTTTCACAATCAATTGGTTCTGGATTTAAGACTCGAGATCCTAGACAGTTCTATGCAATAAGAAATTTTAAATATACAAATATTGAAGATCAATTAATGATGGCAAGAAAAGGTTTTACTGGATCAACTTATAATTTTATTGACACAATAAAAAATAAATCTTATACTTCAAGAATTAATGCTCAAGAAGTATTTGGTGGCATTCCATATTCACCTAGACAAAATCTTCCAATTTATGATGGAATAACAGCATTTCCTGGAGGTGCTATGCATAATTATGATACAAGTGAAATTAGTCAGATGGCTCCATCAAAAACTTTTGAGGACGGTTCTTTTAATTATTATGAAGCCTCTGGAACGTCATCACACATGTTTAAAGCAAAGTCAAAATCTCTTAGACATTTCTTACATAAATCTTCAATAGATATATCAGTACCAGGTAAAAACTTCTTACATAGAGGCATAAATAAATCTGTAGGCAATTTAATTAATATATCATTTAATTCTAATATGGCAGATACTTCAAATTCTAGCCCAGATAATAATTTGGATAAGAAAAAAAGTGGAGCATATATGATATATGCTACAAGACATGTATTTCAAGAAAACATTTATAATGCTGTAATCTCTTGTGCTAAATTAGGATATAAACCTAGATCAGCTGGAGGGTTTACGTGAGAAATAATAATTTAAAAACTTTACAGGGTGATTATTATGGTGACTATTTTAGATGGTTTATAGGTATAGTTGTCAATAATAAAGATCCCCTTAAACTTGGTAGAGTAAAAGTACGAATAAGAGGTATTCATTCTCCTAGTGTTGCACAAACTTCGACAAATGATTTACCTTGGGCTCAAGTTATAGTTCCATCAACTGAAGGAGGTATATCAGGAATAGGGAAAATGCCTCAGCTTCAACAGGGTTCTCAAGTAATTGGTTTTTTTATAGATGGTTCTAGTTCTCAGCTACCAATGGTTATGGGATCTGTACACCACTTTGAAAGAAAGAAAAATGCCACGGGTAATAATAAAGAAGAAACTCCTTTAGACGGAGAAGAACCTAGTGATGTTCAAGATGGTGAGGGCAACGATGGCCGTAAGATTGATTCTCAAGATTTACCAGGTGGCTCAAATGGTGAGAAAATATTTAACTATTTAAAGAAACAAGGATTGACTGACGAACAAGCTGCTGGTGTTATAGGCAATTTAACAGCGGAATCAAATTTAGATCCTAATGCACTTAATCCGAACGATGTTGGTAAACCAGCTTTCGGGCTTGCACAATGGAGAGGTTCGAGATATGAGGATCTTATAGAATTTTCTAATAGTAATGGTTTAGATCATACAACTCTTGAAGCACAGCTACCTTTCATGATGCACGAATTAGAATCACAGTCTTGGTTAGGTTACGGTGCATTACAAAATGCAACAACAGTTTCTGATGCAACAAGAGTATTTGAAACAAAGTTTGAAAGACCTAGACCTGGAACATTTGGCAAAAGATATAACTTTGCTCAAATAGCATACGATTTATACAGTAGTTCTTGATGGAGTTTATTTTATGTCTTTATTAAAAAATTCAATTAGCCCAGACGGTTTTAGTTCCATTTTAGGTGGAGTAAAAGAACAGACAAACATTTCTGAAGTTTCTGAAACTATTTCCAACTTAGGTGTTTCTAATCAATCTACATTAAGTAGTGTAGTAGCCAAAAATGCAAATACTACAGTTGCTAATATTGAATCCTTAACTTCTTTAAGTGATACATCTGACCTTAATTCAATACTAGATATTGGTCCAGTGAGATTAAAAAATCCTATTGAGGGATTTTTCTCGGCATTTACTAGCACACCAACAAATAGTAGAGCCCTGCAAGCTATAACTGGTAAAGCTCCAGTATTAGGAAATTTAAAATCTCACGTAATTGCATCATCGCCATTTTCTATTTTTAGTACAATAGGTAATATTAGTGGTATTGATCCAAATGATTCATTAATAGGTCAACTTACAACCGCAGCTGCAGATACGGTTATTTCAAATATTAAAGATACAACAAAAGAAAGTTCATTTGCAAATTCTCTTGCTTCCGCAACTATATCCAGACTTAGCTCTACTAATAATTTCGAAGGCGGTATATTAACCAATTTACTCTTATTGGGAACCGATGTTTTAAGAAATGAGCTTGTGTCGAGTACTGATGGTTTATTAAAAGACTCCGTTTTAAATCAAGCTATGCAAGAAATAGTTTTAGGTAGAAAAGAAAATGCTGTTAATATTATACAAAGAGGATTAGAAAGTTTACCTAATCAGCCTTCTAATATAGATAATATTCTTAAGAGTGTTTATAGCATAAATCCTTCAATATCTAATGTTGTAGCTAGTAGAGGTTCTGAATTTACTCAATTAAAACCAGCAACTACTAAAGTAGAAAGATTAAATTCAAACGAACAGAATTTTCCAATTTCTTCTACAGTAGATAAAGGTGTTCCAAGTTCTTATGATTTTAAGTTTGTTGATAGCTTAGAGGAACTTATTGCTGATTTTAGAGGAACCAATAGAGAAATTACCGAAACTGTTGTACACTGGACCGCACATTATATGGACCAAGGTCATGTTGGTTCGGAAGAATTGCATAACATAGCAATAAATAGAGGATTTTCAGGATGCTCATACCATTATATTATTAAAAGAGATGGGTCACTTCAAAGAGGAAGACCGTTGAACCGGATCGGGGCACACGCAAAAGCTAATGGTCATAATAAGTATAGTATAGGTGTTTCAATGGTAGGTGGATATAATTGTAATAGTGGTAATCCACGCTATAATAAATTTATTAGTGCCGAGTCTATCACATCAGAACAATGGAATACTTTAGATCAATTTCTTAAAGCTTTTTATGTTGTATGGCCTGGTGGACAAGTTTGGGGTCATAACGATACTGATCCAGAGTCAAAGGTTGATCCTGGAATTGATATGCAAGAATATGTGCAAAATAAATTTAAGAAGAAAAATAAATCCGCATCAGGAACTCTTCCGCCCTTGTCTCCTTCCGAACTTGTGGGAGCAAGTAATACTAAAGCTGTTCCCGAACAATCCGCTGTGAATACTGTAACTTCTGAACCTACACAAAATTCGGAAATAAATAATAGCACATCTTATAATATTAATACTAGAGATTTTGTTTCTATAAAATCGGCAGCTGAAAGAAATGGTCTTTCCGAATTAGTAAAACTTCCAGAATGGCCATTATCAGAAATTTTAAATGCAGCAAAAAGCGGAAAGTATCCAGTAGGTACAACATTTAATATTTTTGATGCAGATGGGATAAACTCATTTCATGTAGATAAGTGGCAAGTATGGGAAAGTTCTTATGGAACTAAAACTTTAGTAGAAATTACCGATCAAGATGCTGTTGCTAGATTAAACAGAATGGCAACAAATGGCAGATACACATGGATAACAGGATAAATCATGGTTACCGAAAATGATAATATAGAAGAAAGAATTGCAACCGACGGGAAAGCTCAGGTTAATAATGAAGGTGTGCCTACAGACGGATTTGTTGACCCAGACGGAAAATATCCTAAAGATGAATATGTTGGCGAACCATCAGTTAATAAGGGATCACGTGGAACAAAAGTTCATAATTTAAAAATTAAAAATGGTTCCATAGGCTGTGAGACAACTTTAGTAAAACAACCAAAAGCGATATATCCCTTAAATCAAGTGAACGAGTCAACATCTGGTCATATAATTGAAATTAATGATACTCCTGGCGGAGAAAGAATACTTATTAAACATAAAGATGGTGCAGGTGTTGAAATAAAACCCGATGGTACTATTATTGTCAATAGTTTAGGTAATAGAGTTGATTTAGTATCTGAAAATCATACTATGGCTGTAGAAGGTAATGGTTGTATTACATATTACGGCAATTTAAATCTTACTGTTCAGGGTGATTATAATTTAGATGTGAAGGGTGATTATAATGTAAAAGTTGGCGGGAATAATATATTAAATGTTATAGGCAATTATCGTAAAAATATTGTCGGACTGTTTAATGAAGTAATACAGAAAACAAAAACATCTACTGTACTACAAAAAGTTGCTAATACATATTTAAGTGGATTTGGTACTTACACAAAAGGCACATTTAATAATGAAGTAGATGGTACTGCAGAATATTCACATAGTGGTAATACATATATAACTTCTGAATCTGAAATCAGTATGTCTTCACCAAATGTAAATATTGCCGCTTCAGATATTTCAGTATTCGGAGATGATGGAACTATTGGTGGCGACAATGTAACAATGTTTTCACAAAATAGTTATGTAGGTAGAACTTTGCATGCAAGTGAAGTCGAAGCAAAGAAAACTATGAAAGCAAAAGTATTTCACGGCAGTTTAAATGGTACAGCAAAAGGTGCACTGAAAGCTGGTACTGCTGCCCTAGGAGCGTCACACAGTGGATCTGTAGATACTACTGCACATAGTAAAGAAGATCCTGTAGCACAAGGTAAAAAATTTAAACCAACTTCAACCATTGTCAATGCATTTCTATTCAATGAAGATAGAGGTGTAAGAGAAATTAGAATTGACAGAGATGGTGGAATATTAGATGGCATTAATCAAACTAAAAATTCTGGTGGTATAACAGATAAAAAATTAGATACTGGAGAAGTAAGATCAAAGTTGAAAGAAACTTCTAATCTAAAAAATAATAAATTTTTGGAAAGCCAGGTTGCAAATGAATCACTTAATTCTGAATTTGCTTCTGTGGCACCAGAAAAAATTGGCAGAATAAAAGGTATAAATCAAACAGCAAGAACTGGCTATACACCAATAGGTTCAAGAAGGGAAGAAGCCCTAAGTAAAAAATATACACTTAGAGAGTCTTCATCTCGTGGAGTAGAAAGAACTATACCCGTTGATTCTAAGTATGATCCTAATAAACAAAGTGATATTACTATGGGAACTAATCTTGGAAGTGGTATTCCTATTTCTAAGTTTATAGCTGGAGCTAAAGACCCCATAAATTTAAATCATACAACTAGCGCAGAACAAAGAAAAAATATAGCAAGGAATTTATATCCTCAGTCTGAGATAATTAATTTATTTTATCAGCTTGATCAATTTCAAGGGTATAACTTAGTAGTTGTTGAAGGCTTATATAAACCCGGACCTGAAGAAAGTTTGACTCCCGGAGGTATTAAAGAATCCGCTAAAGATGGCAAGTTTGTTGTATATGAAGTCTATGACTCATTTACTGGTCAAATTTCTAATAGTAAATCTTTTGATTTTGCTGTATATTTAAAAGATAATACTAATTATGAAAATTTAATTATGTACTACGATAATTATAACACTGATGGATCTTTACACTCTCAGGTAGGTGTTGGTATGCCGACCATACCAGAAAATTATACTGCATTTTTTAATAAAAATATTAAAACAGTTTATAACGGCACATTACAGACAACAACAGACTTAATCGAAGTATTACCTTAAAAACATTATAAATAATACAATAAAATAAGAGAAAAATATGCCATCAAGATCATTATCAATTGAAGATAGAAAATTAGATGCTGGAGTAAAAATAGTTGCTTCAAGCAGTAGGATATATTCGGATATTGATTTAGCATTTAAAAAGAAAAAGAATGGTGATATATTTAAAAAGACTGACGCTAATGCGGTAAAACAAGCTGTTAAGAATTTAATTCTTACAAATCACTATGAAAAACCTTTTGTACCTTTCTTTGGTGGAAGTATTAGAGATATGCTGTTTGAACTTGGTGATCAGTTTTTAGATTTTGAAGTAGAGCAAAGAATAAAATTAGCAATAGAAAATTATGAACCAAGAGCTGAAGTAATAGACGTATCCACTTCATATAGAGACTATGCAAATTCTCTTGACGTATCAATAACTTTTGTTATATTAAGTACAAATGAAACAATTACACTAGAAACAGAAATTTCGAGGTTGAGATAATGGCCACAAATATTACATCAACAGCTTTAGATTTTGATGCTATAAGAAATAGTTTAAAAACTTATTTTGCACAGCAACCAGAATTTTCTGACTATAACTTTGAAGCATCTGGCTTATCTAATGTATTAGATGTTTTAGCTTACAATACACACTTTAATGGGCTTACCGCAAACTTTGCAACTAATGAAGCATTTTTAAATACTGCGCAATTAAGATCATCAGTTGTATCACATGCCGAGGCTCTTGGTTATAGACCAAGATCAAGAACCCCATCATCTTCTTCACTCACGCTATATGTTAATCTTTCCGGCGTTGCAAATCGGCCATCTTCAATAACTCTAACTTCTGAGTGGGTATTTAATGCATCTAATGAGTCTGAAACTTTTCAATTTATAACAGATAAAAATTATAGCGCACAAGATGATGGAAATGGATTATATAGATTTTATGATGCAAATGGGAATTCGGATATTAAAGTTTTTCAAGGCGAGTTTAAAACAAAAACTTTTATTGTTGATGATACAGCAGAAAATCAAATATACGTTATACCAGATGAATCTCTTGATACCGGAAAAATAACAGTAAATGTTTATGATACACCAACATCTACAAAATTTACTTCATATTATTTCTTAGATACTGCACTTACTGTGGACTCAACTACTGCATTCTTTGATATAAAAGAATCGCCAAACGGATACTATGAGATTAATTTTGGTGATGGTAAGAGTTTCGGTAAATCTCCTGCAGTTGGCAGTAAAGTTGTAGTCAGATATTTTTCTTCAAGAGGAACTGATGCAAATGGATGTACTGGTTTTAAAAGCGCAAATAGTTTTGTTTTAAATGATGTAAACTATCCTGTTAATATTCAAATACAAAAATCTTCTACAGAAGGTTATGAAAAAGAAACAATAGAATCAATTCGTAAATTAGCACCACTTCAATTTGCAGCTCAGAAAAGATTAGTAACATCTGCAGATTACAGAGCAATGATTTTATCTAACTTCCCTGTTATAAAAGATGTTGCAGTATGGGGCGGAGAAGATAATGTCCCTATTGATTATGGTAAGGTGTATATTAGTCTTCAATATCAAGATGGAACATCAGATGCAGTAAAAACTGCAACACAAAATAGCATTGAAACTAACTTTACTAATCAACTTTCTGTTATGTCAATTTCAAATAAATATGTAACTCCTGAAGAAACATATTTAGAAATAACGGGTAATTTTAATTATGATCCTAGTTTAACTAATGATACAGGTTCTGCTATCCAAACAACTATTACAAATTTTCTACAAGAATATTTTACAAATACTTTAAATAGTTTTAATTCATCTTTTAGTAGATCAGAAGTATTAACCGAAGTAAGTGATTTAAATAGAGCCATACTTTCGGCAAAGATGGATCTTAAGGTTCAGCAAAGAGTAGATATAACTGTTGGTTCTCCTAAAAATTATAATATATATTTTCCAGTAATGTTAATTCCTGCTGAAGCGCAAGACTATAGTATTGAATCTTCAATGTTTACTTATGGTGATGATGCAGTTCGTTGTACGGTTAAAAATAAATTAAACTCAAATATATTACAGGTTGTATCAACTACGGGATCTATAATTGTAGAAGATATTGGAAGTTATAATTATCAAAAAGGTAGTGTAAATCTTAACGGTTTTACTCCAGTCTCAATATCGACTGGAACTACATATATTACATTTAGTTCAACTCCTCTTGATCAGAGTATGATTTCTCCTCTTAGAAATTATGTACTAAGATTGGATACTGCAAAATTAAGAATGCAGCCACTAAAGAATGAACAAGATACAAAGGTAGCGTTGTAATACAATGTCTGAAGATAGAAATAATTTATCACTTAGAGCAGACTATGTAAGGGATATTCTCCCGGAGTATTTTACTGCAGATTATCCTAATCTTATTCAGTTTTTAGAAACTTACTATGATGCTTTAGATAGTGATGGAAATTTCGGTAATACTATAAAAGACTTATATGAAATAAGAGATATAGGAAAAACAGATTTAAAATATCTTGATAATTTATTTGGCGAAATAGGTCTCAGTTTATCTTCGGAGTTTGTTTCTAACCCAAGAGAAATATTAAAAAATTTAGCCAAGTTTTTTAGAGTAAAAGGTTCTCTTTATTCTGCCGAAGGTTTCTTTAGAGGATTTTTTGATGCATCAGCAGAAGTTGAATATCCAAAAGATAAAATTTTTACATTAGATGATCCATTATCAATACTCGGATCTAAATCATCTAAGAAAATGCAAGATGGTAGATTACATCAGGTATTATCTCATCTTATAAAGACCACAGTACCATTAAAAGACTGGGAACAATTATATAAAAAGTTTGTACATCCAGCAGGATTTTATTTACATGCTGAAGCACAGCTTTATACTAATCCAACATATAAGCCTGTTGGTGTTCTTTCAGATGCAACTCCTTTAAATTTAAGAGTTGAAACTGATAGTGCTTTACCGAAGTTGGCTATAGATACTCGTATTATTAGTAAAACTGATATGGGAAATAGTGACATCCTTATTATGGATGGCCATAAAGAATATGTTTGTGGATCAAATACTAGAAGATTTCAATATGCAAATATACTAGACTATGCTGATAGTGAAGGGTGGTTTATTGAAGATAGTTATGGTAGAGCATTAGAAGGTCCGGGTCTTTCTGTTAAAAATTCTGTAGATGCTGGATTGTATAGTAATAAAGAAATACATGTTGCTGCTATTGATTTATCACCAACATTAAAAAGTGAAGATATTAAATATCAGCCAAGCCTTACGGAAGTACCAGGGGAGCCATATACTATATTTGAAGCTTCTCCGGCAACAATTAAAACATTAAATACACAAACACCAACTACATCATCAACTTTAATTCAAATAAATGTTCCTTCAGAATTAAATAAAACTCTTGAACAAATTACAAGAGGCGATAGTAAAACATATATTTCAAGAATGTATTTAACAGGCAATTATTCTTCCACAAAGCTTGATATAGCTTTGCCTGGTTTAGGAGATTCTTTTGGTGGGGATTATTTCTGCATCGGTGGCGATTCGGATGCTGCTAATCATTCTACTGCAGTTGTATCAGCCTCAGCTCCAGTATTAAGAGTTGATGATATTCTTGATTCATATGGTATGTTAGATATAAACATTAAAAAGACTGGATCCGGTTCTATTAGTGTAAAATTTAATCTTTCACATAAATTTAACAGTATATATGAGTGGATTAAGTATGATTCTAATGCAGTTTTTGATATAAATAGTTTTAATTATGGTGACAACCAAAGTATGAGAAATGTGACTATTCAAGAATTAAGAAACAAGAATATGTTATATTTAAAAGACGCAATAATTTAATAGGTAGAGCATGTCGACAATTGTAACACAAAACTTTAAGAAGGAACTCATGATTGGGACCATTCGTAGTATTAATAATACTACAGAGAACTATTATATTGGCGTGTCTCGATCTAATCCATGGAATGCTGTAGATTCAGCACCAACAGCTAAAGATAATATTAGGATTCAAAACGAATTCCGAAACGGTCTTCAATCTATTCATAGAGTTGCAGCTGCTGCATTAGTTGTTCCTCGTAAATCTTGGACTACTGGATCCACGTATGTTGCATATGACGACAAAAAAGATTTATCTGACTACGGTTCAGACTTTTTCTATGTTGCAAATAATAATCATGATGTTTATATTTGTTTAAGACAGGGAACAGATGCAACTGGCTCAGCGGTAGCTTCGACGGTTCAACCTACAGGTTCTAATAATGATCCATTTGAAACATCTGATGGATATGTTTGGAAATTTCTTTATACTATTAGTGCATTAGATGCTACTTTATTCATGACTAACGATCATATGCCTATTGATCGTATTTTAGCCACAGATTCAAATTCTACTGGTAATGAAATAAAACAGTATGAAGTTCAGAGTGCTGCAAAGCCCGGGATGATCACAGCATTTGAAGTAACTGCGGCTGGAACTAATTATAGTAACCCATCAATTAATATCAATGGTGTCAATTATCCTGATCTTGTAGATTTTACGTTAAATTCTGGCGCTATTGTAAAAGCGGAATATAATCCTGATTCCTCAGGTACCACTTTAAACTATGTTCACGGATTAAGAGGAGCACAAATAACTCTTACTGATTCTAATGGAACAAATGGTGAAGTGAGAGCTGTTATGTCCAGTGGATTAGGTATTGGTGGAGATGCATCTTCTGATCTTAAGTGTGGTTCTATGATGATTGGTGTAAGAGTTGATGGAAATACATCTGACTGGTTACTTAATCAAGATTATAGACAAATTGGTATTATTAGAGGAATTAAAGATTCTGCTCAAGGTACTCAGTGGACTAATCTTACTGGGGGTGCTTTACAATCTATGACTCTTGCGACACAAACAGTTGCATTTACAACAGATGAAGTTATTGTTGGTGCTACAAGTGGTGCAAAAGCATACGTTGATCAAACTAATGGTAATACAATTCTATTCCATCAAAATGATTCAACTGGTTATGTTGGATTTGTAGCAAGCGAAACTTTAACAGAAATGAGTGGACCAGGACAGGGTACTGTAGGCAATCCACTTATAGCATCAGAAGTTGATCCATTTACAGGCGAAATACTGTATATAGATAATAGGTCTGCAGTAACTAGAGTTGCTAATCAGACAGAAGATATTAAAATAGTTATTCAATTGGATGAGTGTTCATGACCGTAAACTATACTAAAAATTTAGAAACCCAAGTTTATAAAGACGACTTTGATCCCGATAAAGGGTTCCATAAAGTATTATTTAAAAGCGGTAAAGCACTTCAAAGTAGAGAATTGAATCAGCTTCAATCTATTATACAAGAAGAAATTAAAAGACTTGGCACTAATCTTTTTAAAGAGGGTGCTTCACTCGAGTCTGCTGCTCTTACTTTTAATAATCGTTACAGATATATTAAACTTAATACTGACCCAACTGATGCTACAACTCCTGGTGTTTCTTTACCTACAAATGTTTCTAATTTTAAAGATAAAGTTTTTATTGGACAACTTTCTGGAATTTCTGTAAAAGTTATTGAAATAGTAGAAGCTGAGGGATCTGATCCGGCAACAATTTATGTTCAGTACATTGATACTTTAAATGGAACATCTGGAACAGAACCTGCTTCTGTAACTCCAGGCGAAGAATTACTAGAAAAAGACGGTTCTGTGGTATTGGTTGTTCAAACAACTAACACTACTGCAGATCCAGCAACTGGTTATGGTTTTAGAATTTCTGCTGGACCAGCATCATTCTTTGCTGAAGGACACTTTGTTCATGCGCCAAAACAAAGTCTTATTGTTGCAAAGTATTTTTCAAATCCAACTGCTACTATCGGGTTTAAACTTACACAGGTAGTTACTACAGCAGATGATGATGATTCTCTATATGACAATCAAGGAGATTTACCAAATTATACGGCTCCTGGTGCAGATAGATATACAATTAATTTAGAACTTGTAAATAAGAATACTATTCAAGCTGATGAGACATTTATCTATTACGCTAAAATTGAACACGGGTTCCTTGTTGAAGCAGTTACTGGATACGAGCAATATAATAAAATTAATGATATTATGGCCGTACGAACGAAAGAAGAGTCTGGTAATTATACTGTAAAACCATTTAGACTTTCTTGGGATGAACATTCATCAGATAACACAAAACTATCTTTAGGCGTAAGTAGCGGTACAGCGTATGTAAATGGTTATAGAGTAAGTAAAGCATCTGCTAGTACTTTAGATATACCAAGATCAACTACTACTATAACACAAGAAAATAAAGGCATCTCTGGAACATATGGTAATTATATACTAGTTGAAGCTGGTTTCTTCGGCGTTCCTGATGTAAATATTTTTGAACGAGTAGATATCAGTGACGATACTACAGGAACTGCCCCTTTTGATGTTAACGATAAAATTGGTTCTTTAAGAATTAGAGGTGTAGATCCTGGAGAGCCAGGATCAAATACATTTAAGGTATATGTGTTTGATATTGAAATGAACGCCGGTAAAATATTTAATAGAGATGCTAGGGCAATCGGTTTAGATAGTGGAGCTTGTAGTTGTGAAAGACAAGAAATGAGACTTGTCAGATCAAATAATAAAGTTATAATATATGAAACTCAAGCAAATGAGCTGTTCTTTAAAATACCAGGCAATAGACCAAGCGCAGTTTCAGATGTTTCTATGACTCTTGCAAAAAGATATAGAGGTACTGCTGCATCAAATGGTTCGATGACAATAACTGCTTCAGCGGGAGAAGTATTTACAGATACTGCTAATTGGATTATTTCAGACCCAGGCGGAGCAACAGCAGGACAATCTCCTACATATGCTGGAGTTGGTACATCAAGTGTTACTATTACGGGTTTAGTTAGTTCTAAAAATAGTGGAGTTATTGCTACAGGTTTTGATCAATTTGAAGTATATGCTTATACATTTAAGGGTGCATGTAATGTAGCTTCTAAAACAAAAGTCACGACTACAGCACTTGTTACTTTTAATCCAAGTACAGGTGTCGCACAGCTACCCTACACTGATGTAATAGGCGTAGAAGAAATTAGAATATTGGCTTCTAACGGAAATCTTGTTACAGATAAGTTTGAAGTAGATGGTGGTCAAAGAGATAATTCATACCAGAAAGGTTCTATTACCATTAAACCTGGTAGAACAGTTACTGGTAATTTCCAGAATACAACTCTTCAGCTATTTGTTAAATTCTCTTATTTTGCTCATGGTTCTGGTGACTTTTTTGGACCTAGTTCTTACTCAACAATTGATTATCAAGATATTCCTAATTATCAATTAGCAAACGGCCGCTATGTGGATTTAAAAAATTATCTTGATTTTAGATCATCAAAAGGAAGTAGTGGTACATATTCAACCACTGATGCCGAAATATTTATTTTACCGAGACAAGGCTCAACTATTGTAGCTGACGTTTCATATTATCAACCAAGATATGATAAGTTAGTTTTAACACAACAGGGCGAATTTAAATATATTAAAGGAACACCATCTTTAAATCCTAAGTTTCCTTCAATTCCTGATGGTGCTATGGAACTTCATAGAATTAGATTA
>VMHT01144044.1_pt1 | contig 35561 bp, 69 predicted proteins | sample 4693611 | NCBI WGS metagenome assembly VMHT01 (sample SAMN12280063, study PRJNA550983) | marine metagenome | isolation source: seawater sampled from same location over 5 years 0.02-0.2 micron viral filtrate | place: USA: collected off the coast of southern California halfway between the port... ...
AGAAGTTAAATCATGTATAATTGTTCCATAGAATGCTTGAGTAGTTGATACTGTTCCATCTATATAATAAGTTGCAGTACCTCCATTAGGCTGAAACTGTAAAAATCCTCCATTAACAGCAGGACCAACTGAATACATATCAGTCCAAACTTGTTTATAGCCACTTAAATCTAAAGTGCCAGACGAAACTGAAGTTCCTGAAGTTGTATTTGCTGTAGCTAATAATGTTAATCCACCACCACTTGGTGCTGCCCAAGACATAACTCCTGAACCATTAGTTTGTAGAAATTGATCTGCATCGCCATCATTATTAGGAAATGTTAATGTATAACTAGCTCCTGCTGAATGAGGTGGAGATTTAAGTTTAATGCCATGAGAGTTTTCAGCACAGTTTAGTTGTATATATCCATCTGTAACCCCAGATGTTCCTTTAGCTTCTAAACTAGGAACAGAACCTGTAGATATTAAATTTAATTTATCTTCTGTAACCTTATCATCTTGTATTTTACTTACACCTGTATCACCATTAATATTTGTTGACATTATTTAACTCCATATATTTCTGCTGAACCAGCATCAAAAGTTTGTCCTTCCATTGCTATAGTTATAGCACCACTTGTTACTGACCTATAATTAGTACCTAAATTATAGTAACCACCTGTTGTTGGTATTGAATCATTTGATGTTGTTCCAGATGTAGCTGATGTTGCATTAAAATAAGTAGTAAAAAAAGAATTAGTTCTTAAATCAAGTCTAAACAACGCCCAAATACCATGAGCTGCTGGAATTGCACCACTTACATTTACAACAGCATCACCATTAAGACCTACTTGAAAATCAGCAGAACCTCCAGAACTTACATTATCAGTAACAATCCATATTTGATTATATAAACTAAAATTTTGAGCAGCTAGGGCTTGTGATGTTCCACTAGTAGTTGTTAATGTTCCTAAATGGGATACACCCCCACTAGAAATACCTGTTAAAGCTGCACCACTAATAGCAGGTAAAGCTCCAGTTAATTTGCTAGAAACTAAAGCACTATTAGTATCTAATATTGTTCCTGTCGTTGCAGGTAATGTAAGTGTGTTAGTTCCTGCTGCTGCTGGAGCTGATACTGTAATTACTCCACTTGAATCACCTGTTAATTTTATACTAGCCATTATTTATTTTTCCATGTTAAAGTTTCTTCGTTCCATTCATAAAATTTACCATCATCTGGGTAAGGTGTAGGTGCTTCCCATAACCATGTTGTTTCATTTAAAGTCCATGATGGATATGGTTGAGGTGCATAAAACACATCCTCATTTGCATTATATGTATAACCTTTTCCTGCAAAATTTCCTCTTAAAGGTCTATTTTCTGGATGTTGATTTCCATAAGTATTGTATGAAGTTTGCACCCAATTTCCATCTAATGTATCTATAAAATCTTGCTCTGCTACTATAACCTTTTCTACAATTTCATTATTTATTTTAGCAAAATGACTCATTAAACAACAAAGCTCCCTGATGTATTATATGTTAATACTGTAAAATCACCATCAGTTGCCTGACCTGCTGATGATTGAGTTCCAGTCCAATCTGCTGTAGGAAGTCTAACAATAACAACGCCAGAACCACCTGCACCTGCTCCAGATGCTGCTCCACCAGCTATACCTCCACCTCCTCCACCAGTATTAACTGTACCAGCATTTGATCCTGATGTAGGCAAACCATTTCCTCCTCCACCATTTCCTCCTGCACCTTGTCCATTACCTAAACTACCACCACTTGAAGCATCAGAAGCAGCTCCTCCACCACCTGCTCTAAATACAGATGCACCTGTAATACTTGAAGCTAGACCAACCCCTCCATTACCACCTGTTGCAGATGTACTAGCTGGGCTTTGTCCTTCTGCACCTGCTCCACCTCCACCACCACCAGGATAATTTCCAGCAGAACCAGCACCATCACCACCATCATTACCTTGCCCTGCTGTTCCAGAACCACCTACAGTAGTGTATCTACCACCACCTCCAGAACCTCCATCATCTTCTGCACGACCACCACCAATAGAAGTAACTGTTGTTAATCCTGATCCAGATAAAACAGAATTGTTACCACTAACATTTCCTGCTCCACCTGCTCCTACTGTAACAGTCATAGTAGTTCCTCTTGTCATAGTGCCTGTTGTCGCAGTTAAATAACCTCCTGCTCCACCACCACCATTTTGAGCGCCACCACCTGCTCCAGCAACAACCAAATATTGAAAGGCATAATTTTGAGGTACATATGGTGTAGAACTATTTAACCCATATCCTCTGGCAGAATTAACTGCTATTTGGTTTGTTCTAGGCAAACTGAACTAAAGCAGCAAGTATTGTAAATGCTGCATCTCCTGTTTTAATTATTGTGTATGTATATGAATCTACACTATTAGCATTACCTTCTGTAGGTGCTGAACCACCTTGCCATTCTGGAGTAATACTACTTCCATCAACTTGTACTGTTGTATTTCTATACTCTGCACCTGTTAATGTTACTAGATGAACTAATGTAATAGCTTCGCCTGTAGCCATTTTAGAATTTAATGTAGCTCCACTAGAATGTCTAAAATTTACAGTCCAATCACCAGCAGCTGCTGATGTATAATAAACAACAGACTGTGTACCTGTATCATAATTAATTGTTCCTGTTGCAGCAGTTGCTGATACAGTTACTTTTTCTGTAGAATTAACAAAAGTTGAATAATCATTTAACCCTGCTGATGGTAAACTTGTTAATCCTGAACCATCTCCAGTAACTGCTGTTGCAGCTAAAGTTCCTGCTACTGTAGCACCAGAACTATTAACAGTTAATTTTGTTGTTCCAGCATTTTGTATTTCTACAATACCAGAAGTATCTGATGTTATTTTTAATCCATTACTTGTATCTGCATTTATTGTTGTAGCCATTATACGATCACCCAATTAGAGCCACTAGGAACTGTTACTGTTACACCACTTGCTACAGTAACTGGACCTGCCGACATTCCATTATGATTAGCAACAAATGTGTAATTTGTAGCTACCTCATTTTTGTTTGTAAAAATACCATTTGATGCAAGATGCTGTGGTGCTATTGCATTATTATTTGAATCTTGAACTACAGCTTTTTCTGCTGGATAAGTACAAAACACATCAGTCGTTCCAGATAATGAGATTTTACTACCACTATTACTAGATTCTAATACAGTATCTCTTGATAAGGTTGTGCCTGATAAAGTATAAGTACCTAACCCTACCTCAAAATTTGAACCACTAACAAGTGTGTAGTAAGTAGTGTTTGCATTACCAATTACAGTAAAAGCCTGAAAACCATCTGAAGCACCTGCAAGTGTAACTGTGCCAGTACCTGTAGTCGTAGTTGTTTCTTTTACTCTATCTTTTACAACGAGTGCCATGATTAATCCTCTATGCTAATGTTACTGTTAAATTGCCTGATGCAATTTTAAATATATCGCCAGAATCAATAGTTTTGGCTGCGTCCAAAGCTGTATGGTAAAGCATATTACCACTAGAAGCTGCATCCCAAAGACCTATCCATCCTACAGTTCCCCAATTTGCTGTTGCAGTAGGAAAAGTAGCAATTGCATCAGAAGCTACAGATCCACCTGTTCCAGAAGCTGTTGCAAAAGAAGAAGCTACTCTAGCGTATGAACCACCAGAAACTTCTGTGCCTGTTCCAGCATCTGTTGGGTCTGCTGTGTGTAAAGAAATATATGGATTATTTACTGCTGTAAAAGCAGTTCCATTTAATGTTAAGTTTAGAAGTTTGACTTCCAAATAATCTGACATATCTGCCATAATAAATTACCTCGTAGTTGTTGTTATAGACATTGGATGAGCAGGAAATTCCCCCTCATCATCTGATTTACTTAAAGATTGAACACCTCTATCGTACATTGCTGACCAAGTTGCTAATCTTTCATCATTCATCAAGAAAGGCTCTGCTTCACCAAGTGCTGCGTAAAGCAGTAAATCAGGTGTATTCGCTAACCAAAGGTTTGATGAAACTGTTGAACTCATATATGGTGGCTTCACATAATAGAGCATTTGTATTGTATCTGTTGAAGAACCAATCGGAGCAAATCTAAACTCGCTACCTAATGCAGTATAAAAAGAAGGTAGTCCTGATGTTAATGCTCTTGTATTTCTAAAGAAATTACTAGGTGATTGGAATGTAACAGTTTGTATAGGATCGCTAGAAGATATATGTATATCTTTCATAGCTAAAAAATCTGCTGGTATTTCTACTGTTCCATTAGTAGAGTCAATAGTAGTTGTTGCTATTTGTAACATTTGTCTTATACGCAAATCTCTAGCTAATCTATCTTCTGCTAATCTAATAAATTCAGGTATAGATGCAGTTAGATCACTACGAGCTAAATAATTAGCTATAGTAGCTTGTAGCGTTGTATAGTCTGTAAAAAATGCCATTTAGATTCTGCCCTGTTTTGTTCTAAAAAATCTATTATCTGGGTCGTTCAACCATTTAAAAAAAGCCTTTTGATCTAGGATATGATGCCCTCTCATAATGCCTTGTTGATTTAGTTTATCTACAACAGTCATTGGTAAAGATGCTATTTTGTTACCAAAAGTGTCATCACTCCATTTTGTTGAGCTGTTGTTATATTCTATTTTGTTTTTTTCAATAATATCACTTACATCTTGTACAACTTCTATAACTTTTCCATCAGAAGTATCATGTTCTTTAAAATTTCTATATTGTACTTTTTTTAAATAATCGTTATATTTTCCCATATTAATCCTTAATAATACTGCCCACCGAAGTGGGCAACATTAATTTTATTACGCTACTATTAAGTCAGCAACAATACCATGTGCTTTCTCGTTAGATACTTGTAGAGTGTACTCAACAAGCATTTGATGCTTTTCACTATCACCAGTTTTAGCCAATAAATTTGACTGAAATGGTCGTAGTGTAGCAATAGATGCCATAGTTGGATCAAGCACTAGAGCTTGTTCACCACTTGCTGTTACTGGACTATCACCAGCACCATCAGGTGTCATAAATCTGTCAGGTACAACAGATAAAGTACCAAAGTCTGACATATAAACATCAGCAGCACCTACAATAGTAGATTGCTTATCACCTGGTGCCATGTAACGCTGTGCTGCAATACCAGTAAATGCTGATACTGCTTGTTTTTGTGTTGGAGGTACAACTAATAAAGTTGGGTTACCACCACTTTCAAATACTTTTTTAACACATTCTTTTAGTTTATCTTCACCAAACGCTAGATAGTTAGTTTTACCTGCTGAAGTACGAGTAGCAGTTCCATTACCATTTGCTGGACCTGCTGGTGAACCTGCTGTAGCTTCTGTTACATAGTTAGTTAATAACCATGATTGGATAGAACCAAGTAGTCTAGCTGTTGAAGCATTACCTGCGTTTTGAGCTACATTACCAAGAATAGTTTTTTCCATATCTCGTTTTAGCTCTTGTCCTGCTTTAGCTAGTTGGTAAGCTGTTTCTGATTTACGACCAGCTTTATCAACTGCATCAAGAGTACCAGAGATATGTACTGTTTTACCTTGAATTTGTGTTCTGTTACCTACACGAACTGTAGGAGTATCAGAAGCACCTGAAGCATCATCCCCTTCTTTCAGACCTGTCGCAACTGCTGCTGCTAGTGTATCTGTCTGCCATTCGTGGTATGTTGCTGTTGCCTTTGTTTTACCAATAGATGAAACTACTGGTGTTTCGGTTGGTGCAATGCTGTAGATTGTGTTGCTTAAATCTTCACGCTGACCAATCGCTGTATAAGTTCTAAATTCTGCCATTGTTCTTTGTCCTTACATTAAGTTTTCAAAAATAGCTGCTGCATCTCTGGCTGAACCAGTTTGCTGCAACCTTTGCATTTGTTTTTTCTGTTTATCGGTTACAGTTTGCTTTACTTTAGCTCCACCTTTTAAAGTTTTTGGAGCTTTTGCGACTTTCTTTTTTACATCTGGTTTAGATGTTTGAAGTTTGTCCCATTGTGCTGCTTTGTGTAACACTAAAACATGGCGTGAATCATAGACTTGAGATAACTCATCATCTGTGAAACCAACCTTTTTCCCATAATTGCGAATTTCATTTCTGATCTGTTCGCCTTTGGCTTTGTCTGAAAACTCTGGCAAGGATTCTGCTAATTTTTGTGCTTCATTTGCTACAAACTTTTGCATTTCATCTGATCTTACTGCGTTTTGCTCTTGAGCAAGGCGTTCTCGTTCAGATTGCACTTGTTGTAACTGTTCTTTCTTTTCGGTCATTTCTGCGACCTTAACTGCATATCCTATTGGGTCGTTCTCTTTCATAGCTGCTAAATCTTCTGGACTATCATTAGTGCCAGTCAAGAATTGTTCAACTGCTTGAAGTTTTTGAGCATAATCATCTCTAACTTTTCTAGCTTCAATAATAGCTTTAGCTTCTTGTTCTATAACTTTACGCTGTTCAGCTACTTCTTGAGTCTTTTTAGTATAATCAGAGCCAAGTTGATAAGATTTTTTAAGTTCATCAAGGGTAACTTCTTTTTCTTCACCTGCTGCTTTAATTGTGAAAGTTTGTTCTTCCTCAACTACTTCTTCATCTTCAATCTTGGATTCATCTTCAGTTTCTTCTTCAGCTAATTCAACTTCTTCAGTTTCTTCAGTTTCTTCAGCTTCTAATTCAACATCTGTTTCTTCTACTTCTGCTTCTTGTGTATCTTCTTCCTTTTCAGTTGGTTGCTCGTTAGAGTCCTCTGGTGTGGACAACATACCTTCAAATGCAGAAGCTGCTTCTGACATTGTTATTGATTTGTCGCCACTTTCTACTGGTGTAGAAGTCGTGGTTTCTTCACTCATTGTATTTCCTTATGCCATCTAGGTGTGGCGTTCCCATATAGGCAAAATGCCTATAATATTGTCCATGATTTATCCTTAATCATATCGCTATCTACGATTGATTGAAGCCTAGTCATCATGCTGTCTATTGCCTTAATCCTTTGATAAGCTCTTTCTCTTGTAGCTACATCTTCTGGATCAGAATTTTGTATTTCTGCGTAACACTCTTTAGTCATCTCTTTTATTTCATCAAGAAATGATTGAGTATTTAATACGCTTTTAATTTCTGCTTGTTTATCCATTTAACCTGCAATGTTTTTAATTTTATCTAAAGCATTTATAAGTTCTTTAGATTCGGTTACTCTTGTTTTATCATTATCGTTTTGTGCTTTTTGTGTTAATTGCATTTCTTTTAAAGCCATTTCTTTTTCAAACTGCACTTCTTTTTGTTGTAGTTCTAACATTTCTTTTTGCACTTTTAATTCTAGCTCTTGTTTTTCTATTTCTAATTTAGCCATATCTGATTGCATTTTCATTTCTGCTTTTTCTTTTTCTACTTGTGCAAGTATTTTAGCTGCTTCAGTATTAGGGTCAGTCTGTGGACTTTCTGCTTGTTGTTGTGCTAATTGGTCTGACTGTTCTTGAGATATATCTTTTAAGAATCCAGACTCATCTTTAAATCCTGCCATGTTTACAAATTTAGCTAATGTATCTCTGTATTGTTTAAGACTTACTAATGGGTTTGCAAGACCATATTGAGTTAGCATCTGCTCTTGTTTATCCAGAACCATTTGCATAACACCTAATTGTTCTTGTTTGCTACCAGTACCTAAACCAACATTCACAGTTACATTATATTCTGTATCCCATTCTCTTGGATTCATAGGTACAAATTTATTATTAACTTTAATAATTCTTTCTTTGTTTTGATATTTACATACAAGTTGTAAGATACCTTTCATTAAAGTACTTACACCTGTATCTGCAAAGATACGAGCTATTAATTCTATTTTTCCACCTGCTGCACTTGACATAGCAGCGACTGCTGTAGCTGTTACATTCTGTAATATGTTAGGGTCTAATCCTTGTGATGCTTCGCTTACACCTGTTCTTTTAGCTTGTACAGTATCTAAATACTCAAGCATAGGAAATGATTGCCCAGCACTAGATTGTACAGTCATTGGTACTAAAGCATTAGGATTCTTAATACGAATTACACCACCTGCTGTAGATGTAAGTAGATCATCTAAATTAACTTGTCCTTCTACTGCACCAACACGATAGTTATTAGTTAGATATAAATTATCTAGCATTTGTCTAGTGATAGTAGATTGGATTAGTTGTAAATCCATAGTTCTATCAGCTAATGATTCACCAAAGAATTTATGTGGTATTGGGAAAGGGCAAACACTATGGAATGGTTGATAATCACATTCTTCGTGCATTAAAATCTGGTTGTCTGCGTAACAAACTCTATGTCTTTCTGCTATACCATCACCATCTAAATCAGCACGAACATAACATTCGTAGTATTCAACTACTTCCATGCTTTCGTTTTCTGTACTGTTATCATTAAATGGTTCTTCACCTGCTGAATATCTTGCTATTCTTTCTGGAGTAAAATCTAATGTATCGCCAGTTGATAATTCTGCAACTACATCTGAATCATATCCCATAGCAACTAAATCACTACGAGTAACTAAACTTCTTTGTGCTACAAATTCTGCATCTTCTATTGTAGTAGCTCTTTTATCAATTAAAAATTCTTCTGGAGCAACTGACTCTATTTTAACTTTAGAATAATCTTTTGTTCTAGCCACTTTTACATTGTAATAAACATTTACAATAGGTGGCACTTCCATCATCATAGGCATCCCCATTTCATCCATCATAGGTTGTCCTGTCATAGGGTCTAAAGATGGTTGAGGTTCTTGCTCTATAACTTCTTCTACAGATTCTTGAGATACTATTTCTACTTCTTCGTCTTGCATTAACATTGCAAGTTCATCTTCTGTTAGGTTGTCATATTTTTCTTTTGTTACATCTTTCTTGTCATCCCAATATGCTTTTAATACACCTACTTTTTGGCATAACGCATCCCAAAACATATCATGTAATAACTCAACCCCATTATTGTCTTTATAAAATATATGATTTACATAATGTGTTGCTTGTTCTGCTAATTCACCATCACCTTCGTTTACTGGCTCGAACACAACAGCGTTTTTAGATTGGGTAAAGACCTTCATAAGTTGTGGTAATGCACCATCAACTGCTTCTGCAACTTGACTGGTTACAACTTGACTACGACCCTCAACCTCATTTCCATAAGGTTCTCTTTGGTAATACGACAGAGCCTTTTGTCTTTCTAAAGAGGTATCAGTTGCTACATAACCTAAAGAATCATCAATATGAGAGCCAACAATATTAACTAATTCTCGGCTTTCATCTGAATCTTGATTTGTCATTTTTTTATCGTATGCCATTTATACTATCCATTGTTTATTAATTTCAAGAGGTTTATCCCATCCATTATCTGTTTCGTTTAATCCTACTGCCAGGTATCTAAATGAATCAGCAGCATGACTTGTAAAATCATGTAAAGGCTTATCATAAAATACATCTCTTTTTTCATCATAAGTTCTACGATAATTCCTTAATAGATCAACTGCATCTTTAACTTTAGTGTTGAACCAACATCTTGGCAACATTCTGCGTACAGCTTGTATGCCATCATCAATAGCTAATTTTGGTACAACTCTGCAATTTAATCCAGCTTCTTCTAATACTTCAAGCCTAGACTTACCAGTTCCTAATTCTCTTACTTGTATATCATGAGGGAGTAGCTGTTCTGCTGTATCGTATCGGTTATCCCTCAACCAATTAATATAATAATCTAATCCCTGACCATGATTCTCTAAATAATCTATGATGTGTATTTCTTGTCCTGCTGATTGTGCCACAAATATTGCTGTACTATCACCCATTCCTAAATCCCATGAAACGAATGTTTTGCAAATATCATCACGAATTACACTATCGTTTATCTGTTGCTTAAACTCTAAATCGTTTATAAGAGTACCATAGTAAGCACCTTCTACTGGTGTGTGGAAGTTTACCTCAAACTCTTGTGAGTATTTATCCTCACCCATTTCTTTGAGTGCTGCATCTAATTCTTCTTGATCTACTAACCCAGTTTTACTTGCTTTAAACTCTAATAGATTCCATCCATCTTTGCCAGTTGCTGCTTTATCTCGTAATGTAGCGAAATGGTTTCTGCCTTTAGGTGTACCTATAAACATTACAAAACCTTTTCTATCTGCAATAGCAGGTCTTATAATCTCACTAAATAAGCTAGGGTTAATTTGAGCATACTCATCAATCACTACACCATCTAAATATATTCCTCGTAGTGCATCAATGCTATCAGCACCATACAAACTTATTCTGCGACCCATAAAGTCTGATCGTAGCTCTGCAATATTGTTTATAGCTTTTAATGGTCTTGTGTATTCTGTTAGCATATCCCATGCTATTCTTTTTGCTTGACTATAAGTTGGTGATATAAGAGCAAATCTTGGATTTTTTAACTCACAATTTAATGCACTATGTATTAATTGATTTATTGCACCAACAGTCTTACCCATTCTTCTATGTGCTACAACAACTGTAAACCTATTATCTCTTACAGATTTATGAATTTGTCTTTGAGGTTCTCTGGGTATATATCCAGTATTAATCGTTGTCATTGATTCCAGTAATAACTTTAATCATTAATGGTTCATCACTATCGCCAGATATTTTAGATTCTTGCACCACTTTGCCATCAGTTCTATCTAACACTTCTTTGATAGCATGGACATCACCATCTTCTGCTTTTGTGATTAAAGCATCAACTACTTTGTTAGCTCTTACAGCTTCATCTTGTATTAACTTGCGTTTAAGTGTATTTCCAAGCAACCTATTGATTTTGCTAGAGTTTGTATTTCCTTTATTTACCTCTGAACTGCGTTTAGCAGCTAAATCTTTTCTTTCTTCTTTGTCCATTGTTATGCAACTCCATTATGGGTCATTGCTCCATTGTTAATTAAAAATAGCCATTATGCTTTTGCTTTTTTCTTTGCTGTTTTAGATAAGTCTTTATAGTGTACTAATTTTTGAGATGTTTTAGTATGGTTCTTATGGCTATGCAAATCACCATTGGGCATTTTATGTGTATTGCCCTTCCATTCTTTACCTGCTTTAGTGTAGTGTTTTACGCCTTTCATATTTTATCCTATTGCATATTTTTTAGAATTATTTGATGCGTTAGCTAAATTAGTTTTTCTTTTTTTTACTTTTACGCATTTATCTTTACCTTTTGTTGTTCCTGCAAATCTATAACCTTTCCAACAGGCTTTTCCATCTGCACCTTTTTTTTTGGCAGTCATTCACAACCTCCTTGTGTTTCAAACCATCTGCGTAGTTCTTCTAATCTGTTATTTATTTCTTTTTCTTCTTTTTGTTTGTTGTTTTTTTCATTGGATTGTTTTTGTACCCTGCTCCCATTTTCTTTTTCCTTATCAGACATTAAAAATTTGTTCGCATTTTTGGATGCGTAAACATCCTAAATCTATAATAAAATAATTATAATGTGTTTTGTTTTTAGAGTCATCTATTTTTTCAGCTTCGTACCATTCTACTCCAAAATGACATCCTACAAATAAATGACATGACCACATAATTTTATCCTATTGGTTTCTTGTTAGCTTTAGCGTATGCAATAGCAATAGCTTGATTTTTTGTTTTACCTGCTTTTATTTCTTTTTTTATGTTTCTTGCAATAACATCTTTTGATTTTCCTGATTCTAAAGGCATAATTTATTCCACATAAAAAAAATCCCACCGATTAAAGTGGGATTTACAAAGGAGTAAAGAGAAAAAGCTAGACGCAATTTCCCTACCCCTCGATTTTAACAGAAACTAAATTACATTGCAATTACTATTATAGTTATTGTGGATATTTTTCATCCCAACCTCCAGTTTCTTTATCATACACCCAGTTATCTGGATTTTCTTCATATTCTTTTGCTTCCAATTCTGCATCAACTATTTCTTGAGCTTCTTCTTCAAACTGATCTGCTATCGCTTGAAAATCTATTACCTCAAGTAGTTGAATTGCTGTTGCATTACCTAATTCTTCTTCTGCTTCATCAAACCAATACTCTTTAATCTGTTCTACTATTGGATTTTGTTTTTGCCATTCTGAATGATTATAGTTTTCTTTTCTGTATTTTTTGCGATTAAGAACATCTTTATCTCTAACAAATTCACTAGCTATTTCTTCTAGTATTTCAATGTCTAAAAATTTTATAACTGATTTAGTATCTGTTAATAACATTATTTTACTCCTTTATATTCTTTTTCTTGCATTTTGTCCCATACTTCTATAAATCTTCTTAACCAATCTTTTTTATCTTCAGAGTGTTTAGGATTAAATAATTCTGCATCTGCACTTTCTATAAATCCTTTATCACAATATATTTTTATTAATAAATTAATAGTCATTTTATTACTCCTTTGTTGTTTATTTATCCTACATAAACAATATTACACTATTACAAGTCTTTTTACAAATTATTTTAACATTTAATGATTAATTATACTTATCATTAATTTAGGACAAATCAACGATTTTAGATGTATATCTGCCATTTTTCTCTTTCTTCCATCCCTCACAAAGAATTGTCCATCCAGCAGCTCGTAGGAAGGGCAAGGCAGGACTTTCGGTTATTTTATTTACTCTAGCACTAATATTAGAATAACTGGTTACTTGTATAGCTACAGTATCACCATCTTTGATAGCTAATATATCTATGCAGCCAAAGAGGTCTTGCCTTATTTTTGCAAAAGGATTCCAGCGTTCGGTAATTGCTACAAGATCATAATTCTCTTTTTTTAATCTTGCTAGAGTTCTTTGGGTCGGACTTGTCTTTGCCATGCTTTTCCTTTTTGTTGTTAATTTTTGGTTGTTTTTTAACAGCACCAAATATTCGATCATAAGCATTTGAAAACTTTTTATCGTCTGTTGGTCTGCGACTACTTCCTTTACCCATTATTTATTTCTCTAACACAAGTATAAGTTTTCCAATCAGCATAATTTTCTTCTGCATAACTAAATGCTTCCTGACATGAGCTAAACGAACCAGCATAAAGATTATCAGAAGGCAATCCATTTAAACTTACTAATAAAATAAATTCAATCATTATCTTCCCCTATAAAAGTTCTTGTATCAACTCCCACAAAACCACAAGATTGTGATTCATTACTTGATAAACTATCAAAATCAAATTGACTAGGTGATACATGGTCAGGTGGTATTAATGTATATTCTTTTAATGTGCAACTCGCTGCTTTATGTTCTGAACAGTTATCTTTAAAATATTGCATAGCCACATTACAATTAATAAAATTGCCCACATACTCCAGATCATCATAATTACCACTTAAACTGACAGTTAATATAAACAACCCTTCAGCTAACATAATTTATCCTCCTATAAATTATCAAGCACCCATTCTAAAAGTTCTTGTTCAGTTCCATATTTTTTTTGCCAAGTTTTTGGTGCATGATGAAAGCCATCTTGACCTTGATGATGTTCCCAACATAAAGGTAGCACCATGTAATGACTATTCTTCTGCCCTGTTCCCATTCCAGACCTTATGTGATGACAATTTGCTGGTAATGGATCATCAACTCCATAATGTTTTCTGCATATCACACAACCAAAATTACTTATTTTATTAAGCCAATTTTTTTCGTCTTTTGTTTTAGACTTCTTCTTCATTTAATTTAAACCCATATTTTCTTGCAAAATCTTTAACTTTTTCTAGGTATTCGTTAAATTCTTTTACATTTAATTTAGTAGTGCTACCAATAGTCATTACTTTTAAATTCTTGATCTGCTTTTCTTCAGATAGTAATTTATATAATAACACTTCGTGCATTTCATTTTTAGACTGTAATCCAAAATAATCTGCAAGTTCTGTTACTAATCGCCAATAATATTCATTCTGGTCTAGCGACCTTGTAGATTTATATGGACTAACTTTTACAGTCCAAAGTTGTTCTGGGTCTAATTCTTTTAATTTAGAAATCAATCCATCTAAATTATTTTTAGATAATGTAAAATTCATAATTGTTTCCTTGTCATATTGCCGACCAACTCTTGAATTTTTTTACTTATTTTTTCTCTGTTTTCTTTTGACATAGGTTTTGGTTTTGCTAATTTAGGTTGCTGTGCTGCTATCAACTCTTGGTTCTTACTTCTACAAAATACTATAATATCATGTGGTGTCGGACATTTATTATTTTCACTTGTCCATTTATTAAATGATTGACTTACAATTTTCATAGGATATTTTTCTAGCATCTGCCACCAAACTCTTAATAAATTTTGGTCTGCGTGTCGTCTATTATAAATCTCAAATAAAGTATCAAGCATTTCTTTAAATTGTTGTTTTTCATTATTTATCAAAATGTACCTCCTTCTGTTTTTTCATCTAACCATCTTTTACCATTTATGTAAGTAGTAGGATGTGGAATAAAAGCTCCATTTTCTTTAAACCATTCTTTGCTTTCTTTCTGCCAAGTTAAAGTTTTTAATACAAGATCAATATTAGGTTTATGTTTTATCCATGCTATTTCAGCTTTACCCTTACCTACTTTCTTTGGATAATTATTCCAGAATAATTCAAACCCATTATCTACCTCTATCTCTATCTCTTTCTCTTTCTCTACTCTTACTCTTACTCTAGGCAACCGATTCGGCAGCGTATCGGCATCATCTCGTAAAACAAATGTTGCCAACTGGTTTAACTGTTTGTTTATAAAAGATTTATCCTTTCTTAACCGATAAGAAATTTCATCAACTGATGGTAAAGTACCTTCTTTTTCTGATGCTAATAACCATAATTCAATTAGGGTTGCTTTGTTACTATCAGTTAAATTACTCCAATCAAAGTCATCTAAAATCTTTCGATAAAGTTTGATCCAAATAACATTTCTATCTGGTCGTAATGGTGGTTGAAACTCTTGCCAATTTTTAATCTTAAACATTATTACCCCTTTGTATTTTAGTTATGCTTTTTCAACTTCTGCTTTAGCAGTCATAATAACTTTAGGGTTATCAGTTATACCAAATTTAGTCTTAACCATAAAATCTCTAGCTGGAGGTAATTCTTTGTCAGGGTTCTTTGAATAATGCTGAACTGCTTGTACAGATAGTCCAAGATGTTCTGCCATCTTTCTTCTGCTGCCACCATATAATTTTATTACTTCGTTATAAGTCATTTGTTTTCCTTTTAGTTAATTAAAATATAAGGGCAGTTTCCTACCCTTACATTTTTTATCTATTATTATTAATCAAAACATCCTTTTTTTGCTTCTACAATTTTAGCAGTGTCCCCTTTTTCAAGTGGCTTAAATGCATGTTCTAAATACATTTGAGCTTCTGACAAAGTTTTACTTGCTGCGTGTATTACTTTGTTTGAGTCTATAACTAAAAAATTACTCATAATATTAACTCCTTATTTAGTGCGAAGTAGCACCATGCAGACATTATAAACATACTTTAAAATAATTTGCAAATAAATTTGACATTTAATTTTATTTTCTATAATATGTTTTTGTAAGTTAAATAAAGGAGTAATAAAATGAGTTCATTACATAACGATTATTTAGAGCAGCAAGAAGACAACAGACAAGAAGAAGAGCATCAGAAGTTTGTTATTATTCAAGAGTTTTCTAGGTTAGTTTTATCTGAAGGTCCTGCTTCAGTATTAGGACAAATGGATGATGAAGCTAGAGATGAATTAAAATTTATATTAAAAAGGGAGTGGTAATTATGGATTGGTTACCTAGTTTATCAGATTCAGATTTAGCATTTATAATTGTCTTTTATATCTATTTATTAATTGGTTCTACAATTAGTTTTTTTGGAGTTCTAATTTACACAAAAATAGAAACAGGCAAATCATTTAAAAAAATATTAGAAGATTTTTAATCAAAGGAGAAATAAATGAAACAATTAAAAACAGTAGACATTAAAGGAAAGTCTTATGTAATGGTTAATGAGCGAATTGCTTATTTTCGTGAAACTTACCCAGAAGGCTCTATTATAACAGAGCTATTATCATCAACTGATGGTGTGCATACATTTAAAGCAATGGCAATTAGTAATGGAAATGTATTAGCAACAGGTCATGCTTCAGAAAAAGATGGTAGCTCATTTATTAACAAAACCTCTGCTTTAGAAAATGCAGAAACTTCTGCTGTTGGCAGAGCTTTAGGTATTTTAGGTATTGGTATTGATTCCTCTATTGCTAGTGCTGAAGAAGTTGGTAATGCAGTTAAGAATCAAACAAACAATATTAAAGAAACTGCTAAAGCAATTATTGATAATGGAGATTTTATATAATGGAACAAAGAACAGAAGAATGGTATCAAGCTAGACTTGGTAAAATTGGAGCTAGTGAAATAAGTAAAATTATTAACAAAAAGAAAGATGGAAGTATGAACCAACAAGAAGAAGATTTGTTAATACAAAAAGTAGCTGAACGATTAACTGGCAAAAAAATTGATACATATATTAATCAAGCTATGCAAAATGGTATTGATAGAGAGCCAGATGCTAGAAAATTATATGAGTTAGTAACTAAAAATAAGGTTGAGGAAGTAGGTTTTATTCCTCATCCTACTATTAAGATGTCAGGTTGTAGTCCGGATGGCGTGGTAATTAATCAAGCAAGTTTGCCTACATATGTATTAGAGATCAAATGTCCGACTGATACAACGCATACTAAAACTTTGATAGATAAAAAATTACCATCACAATACAAACCACAAGTGCAGTTTCAAATGGCTTGTACTGGGGCTATAAAAGCTGACTTTGTATCTTACAATCCAAACTTTGAACCTAAACAACAATTAGTTTTAGTAGAAGTAAAAAAAGATGTTGAATACATTGAAAAAATAGAAACATCACTAAAAGAATTTTTAACTAAAGTTGACAATATAGTCAACAAAATTAAGGGGAAGTAATATGGCACAAGAATATGATAACAAGAACACATGGGTTTTATTTAAGAACGATAAAGGTGACAATGAAAAGCGACCTGATTACACAGGAACTGAAGTAGATGAAAATGGTGTAGAACATAAGATTGCAGGTTGGATTCGTGAGTCCAAGACTGGTACAAAGTTTATATCTGGTACTAGACAACCTAAAGAAGATGCACCACAGCAATCAGCACCAGTTCAAAACATAGCTGACATGAAAGATGATGTTCCTTTCTAATTTATTAGCTAGTGCTTTGATAGTAATGTTTATTGCAACATTACTATCTTGGATGTTTATTTTTATTTTTTTAATTACTAAAGGAGTTGAAAAATGTCTACCTCGCAAAACGAAATGATTTTATCTCACTTAAAAAATGAGCCTATAAATGATTCTGTAGCTAGGGATAAATATGGTTGTAGAAGATTAGCTTCAAGAATTAATGATCTTCGCAATCAAGGGTATGGAATAGAAACTATTATTAAAAATTCAATTAATAGATTTGGTAAGAAATGTTCGTATGCTGAATATAAATTACAAAGGGCATCTTAAATGCCCTTTTTTTTATTTGTTCATTACATACATTGTTACTTCAAAACCAAAACGCATTTCAGTAGCAGCTGGTGTTGTCCACATGATTAGTTGTCCTTTAGTTAGTTAAAAACATTATGTTAGTTTGTAGGCTAATTAAATGACAGAGAAAAATGTATTAAAAAGGAGTAAGTAAAATGATTAGAATAATTTTATTATTATTAAGTTTTAGTTTAAATGCAGAAATGGTTTGGGAAGAAGATGGATCATTAACAATTATTGATTCACCTAACCCAGTAAATTTAGATATAAATAGTGATGGTCAAATAGAAAATAGAACAGAATTATCTAGTGAAGAACCAATATTTATATATGGAAATAAAGATTTAACTGTGTGCCAACCAATTGATGGAGGCGTAATATGTTATTAAAATGGATTCAAAGTATTATAACTAAAGGTTTAGTAATTTATATTATAACCCTAGCTGTTTCTTTTCAAGTTTGGGATATTTATGTATTATATAACAATAATCACTACAATTATGTGTGCAATAATAAAGGAAAATTGTTTAAATCAGCTAAACCAAACAGCAATGTTTTTATTAAACAACAACATGAAGTTTGTATAAATGGAGGAAATTTATGAGTGATGTGGAAAACACTACTAATTATCCAGCTTATTATGTAATAGATAAAGAAAAAAAGATAGAATTGCAATGGCTTATAGATAAATTAACAGATCATCTTTATGGAGCAGAAGCAGTAAATATTGGAAATGTTGCAAAGTATCTTGTTAGATATGGGAAAAAAGAACCTAGTGATAGTGGCAGAAGGAATGAAATAAAAAAAATGATTACTTATCTTCTTGAGCTAGATGCTATGTTAGAGCAAAGGGATAAAGTAAAATCAGTTGAAATGCCTGATGATTTTATTGACGATCCTTTGCATGAAGAAGATTGATTTACGAAAACCACATTTATGTCATGTGTGTGGAAAAAATGTAGGTAAGTTTTTTTATAAAAAATGGTGGTGTACTCATAATAAATATTTAGAAGGAATATGCAATGAGCAAAGGAAAAGAAGTTCTAAAAAAAAATCAAGTTAAATGGATAGACCAACATTTTATAATAGAAGGATTTCATTATAGTTTACTTGTTAATAAAGAAAATCAAGATTATCAAATTATAAGAGAATCAGATAGCAGAGTTATTAAAAAAGGCTCTTTAAAATGAAATATGAAACATTAAAAAAGCAAAAAAATTTACATTGGTATACATTTAATAATGGTGAAAAATTACAAGCCAACGCTGTTTTTGATTTAATTTTAAATACTTTTGACCAAAAATCAGAATTAACTATTCCAGAAATAGCAGAAAAAATAAAATTAAATATAAACGATACTACGCATTTAGTAAGAAGATTAACTACAAAAGATTTATTAAATAGACAAATAAGAGGAAATAAAAACGCTATGTATTTTATTCCAATTAAATGTTTTATAGCAGATCAACTTTATAATCATAAAAAAATTATTAGTAATTTTAAAATAAAAAGTATAAAAAGAATAAAGGCATTATGAGAATAGATAGGTTAATTTCTATAATAGAAGATTGGGTTCGTTGGCATAAAATAGACGATCACAAACTAGGTTATCCAGACAAAGTAAGTTATTTATCAACTGGTGGATATTCAAGTGGAGTGTTTGATGATATGTGTAAAATTGCTGACATAACTAATGTTAAAACTCTTGATGCTATTATTCATTCATTACCTAAAGAACAAAGACAAGCTATTTATGCTAGATATTTAAATGAAAAAAAACCTATTTTTTATGAAGTAAAATTAAATGATGCTATGGATAATTTATTGACTATTGCTAGTCGTAGAATTGGAGCATAAAAAAAGAGAGCCGAAGCTCCCTTTTAATCCTATGTTTTTTTTAATCAGCTCTACATCCATAACTAGCTTGTATTCCATTTTCTTTTAACAGTTCTACAACAGCTTTAGCTCCAGCAATTTTTAAATCCATGCTTTGACCATACTGCCCTACTTTTTGATTAATCCAAAGATCAAGTCTTTTTCTAACCCAAGTTTTTTTAAATCCTAATTTCATAAGTTCTTTTGCTTCTTTACTATTTACTCTATCAACTGGAACTTCGACCCAAGCAAAACCACAATATCCTGGTTCACCATTTTTTTCAAAATAATCTTTTTGAGCTTCTTGGTCTACATTTTCGATCATATTTTTATCTAAATCATTTTTCATAATTAACTCCTTTTTAATTAACTTCACTTGTTATATTATAGATTTATTTATTAATTGCAAGTATTTTGTTAAATTTCTTTATAATATAATGTTATATACATATATTAAAATAACTTGTAAAAAGACTTGCATATTACTATCAATTTGTTATTATATGTATGTAGGGTTTTTAAACAAAGGAGGTTGAGATGGAAGAAAAAAGAAAGATCGAAGTAATTGCTTTTGAAGAACCTTTCTATGAAGCATTATTGCTTCTTGGTGTAATTGGTGCTGTATATGGTTTTGTTCTTAAATTTTTAGGAGGAGTATAAAAATGAAAAATTCTAGAGTTGAATATGAAAAAAGTTTAATGTACATTGCAGGAATGTTATCAGATTGCCAAGAAATGTTAAGTCCAGAATCTAATGAATATTTTGAAGATGGATGGGTTGCTTCTAGCAACGCAAAGATGGCAATTAACATTATGAATAATGCAAAAAAAATAATGTTTGAAAAAATAGAAGAAGATGAAAATGAAAGGGGGATTGGATAATGATTAAATATGCAAATAAAGATTATGCTTTGTTTAGGATTGGTAAAAAAGTTTACAAAATCACTAAACGAGTAGCTGAAAAATATAATGACTTTGGACATTATAAAAAGTCTGGCTACAAAAACCCTAATCCATGTTACATGACTGCTATGAATAAAAGAGTTTACAAACTAACAGGTATTGTAAATTTTGCATGGTTTGATGATAATAAATTTAATGGTAATAAAGCAGATTACTATTTAGCAGAAGGTAACTTCTGGGATTAATAAATATATAAAGGAGGTGTTATGAGTGTAGAATCAGCAGTAACATGGGTAATAGTATTGTATGTACTAGCAGAAAGATTTGTTAGATTAGTATTGCCAAAATTAGTAAGTTAAATTAGGTCCAAAAAAATTAGATAATTCTTTAAATGTTATTTTTGGAAGTTTATTTAATGTACTTATTTTAGGAATTTTTGAATTATTATCAATAATTTTAATATTAACTAATGGATTATTTTTATAATGTTTTTTTAACTTTTTAATTGTTTTTAATGACCCTTCATGTGTTTCTTTAAATTTATCAATAGGAACAGTTCTACCACTTCCATATAATTTTTTTTCTTTTAATGATCTAGCAATAGTACCTCTGTAAGAATCTAATGGATTTCTATTAACATAAAAAATATCTACAGGTGTTTTTCCACTATGAGATTTTATAGCTTTATTAATTTTTTTAATTGCTTTATTAGGATTTGAAAAATTTGAGTCATAAAAAATTTTAGATAAAAAATCTGGTTTTTCGTTTTTTGGTAATCTTTTCAATGCAGATGTTTTTCCTGCTCCTGCTCCACCAGAAAGAAATGTTACTTTATCATTGACTCCTTTTGGTATTTTAGTAGTTAATAATTCATTAAAAAGCATATTTGAAAATTTATTAGCTCCAGGATGAATTTCTGATGCTCTATTACGATTACCACTTATTCCTAAAATTCTATTTAAAAAATTACTTTTGTTATATTCTGGGAATAATTCTCTTGCAATATCTGTATCTATTTTTCTACCATAAAAAGTTTCTGGACTATTTTTGTATCGATCTAGCATTGAATAAAAATTATTTTTTGTTTTTTCTGTAAAAGCTGTTGAAGTATCATAAAATTTACTTTTTGGTATAAATTCTTTTATTTCATCTATTTTATTTGCAGTTGATGCAAAACCTTTAACACCTCCTATAAAAGGACTAACTCCAAGCAAACCTAAATCTACTAAATTTTGTGTTTTTGGTTTATAGCCATAAGCCATACTTTCTAAAGCATCACCACCACTACCTACTAATAACTCACCTATAAAACCATTTCCTGTGTTGTAAAAATCTCTAGTTTTAGACAAAGCATCTGCTCCAATCTTTAATGCTCGATTAGGTATATGCTCCCTAATTTCTGGAATAATTGGCTGACCCATATCGTCATAATTATAATTAGGATTAGTTTCTCTTACAGGCATTTTTAATTGCAAACCAGAATTTTGTTGTCCTATTATTTTTTGTAGTTCTTCTAGTGTCATAATATTCTTTTATTTACTAAATGGTTGAAGGTTCAGATCGTATTTTACATTTTTTGCCAAAACTAAAGGACCAATTTGTATAACTTCATCTGCTTCAGTTACTGGTATACCTTTTATTTTATCCATAAAATGACCTGATTTTGTTGGATTAAAAGCAACTTGCACCCATTCAGGATTGTCCATATATTTTACTGCTAATTCTCTTATAGTTTCTGGTGAGTTTGCTTTCCAATACCCATCCATTACAGCAAATGGACTTTTTTGACCACCCTCTGCTATTTTTAATGATTTTTGTGCTGAACCTTTAAGTTTTACTTTATCTTTACCTTTGCCTATTAAGTGTGCTGCTTGTCCATAAACAGTTGTATTTTTTCCTGCCTTTGTAGCACCTCTTATACTAGCTGACCATACATTATACATATCGTAAGCATCAATATCTAATCTTGATGTTATCTTTGTTCCATCATCAATACTTGCACCTAATCCTAAAATAGACCTACCACCTTTTACTTGTCCTTTTATTGCTGCTTCAGCAGGCAACTTTGCGTGTTTTAATGCTTTTCCAATATCAAATACATTTGTTAGTTCAGGTACTTCTTTAAAATAAGTAAAAGGATAAAGTTTATTTTGTTTAGCGTAATATTCAGAATTTGTAATTTTTCCATCTAATAATGCGTTTCTTTCTTTAATTATTTTATCAGGAATTGGTCTACTACTTATTCTTTGTGGTTTTGGTATTTCATAAGCTTGTTTATATGCCATAACTGCTTCTGGAGAAAATTGAGGAAAACTTTTATTTCCTATCTTGATTGAACCCAATAATCCTCCTATTTTTGATACAGGATTTATTAAATCTAATGCTCCTTCTGGTGTTTGCAGCAATGAAAGTTGTTGTTCTAAATTTCTAGTTGCTGTTGGAATAATATTTTGTGGTTCATTACGCAATAATGCAGCAAAAGGCGTGTCAGATTGTTTGTAATTTTGATAGCCTTGTTGTAATAAATCTAGTAGTCCCATTATTTATTTTTCCATATTAGTCGTAGCCAAGTTTTTAATCCCTCAACTCTAGTTTGATCTTTTAATTTATTAAGCCAGTATCTTCGTTTTTCTAATGGTTTCCTAGATAAATCTAATGCTTCGCAGTACAGCATATATTCTTTACTCCAAGTGTCTGTTTGAGTGCCATCTGGAAGTGTTACAGGCTTCATGTTGCGTTCTTTAATTGTTTCTGGTGTAAATAGGTCTTTGCTAGTCATCAAGGTCTTGTACATTCATATACGCACTATCTATAATTAATTCTATACTGCTACCATCATCTAAATGTATTACCATAGTATCTTCGCCATGAACAACATCAACATTATTAATAGTCTTATCTAACATATGCAAGGCTATTAATTGTATGTCCATTTCTATTTTCCTTATATGGGTGTAGTTGAGTCTGACTTTATTTTTTCTATAGGTTTTTTTCCTTTTGACCACTTCCCGCATTGCACACATTGGAATCTTTGGTATTTGTTTGTCAGAGATATTTGCACTCCTCGTTTTTGTAAATGGAAACTGCCACAATTAGGGCAACACATATCTTCTGTTTCTAGGTTGTGATTAGGATGTATTTTTATCCAACCTTGTAATTTATAATACACTTCTTCTGTTAGTTTTACATCATTAATGTTATATCGTTTCATTAACTTCCATGCTTTAGGATTTTTTACCATACATTCAATCCATAATGGCATACCCTCATGTGAAGTTTTTTGACCACATCCTAATAGTTGAGCAATATAGTCAAGTTTATTACTGGCAAATTTAAACTTACTTCTTGCTGTAGTAATTAAATCTATATCTTTGTAAGGACTAGGTGGTGGAAGTTTGTGTATCAAAAATTCTTTATTGAGTGTTGGTAAATCAAATCGTTTGCCATTGTAAGTAATAATAGCATCAGCTTCATCTATTAAATTATGTATTTCTTCTATCATTTTAATAGGTGTAGTGTCGTATATGCTAGAAAAATATACTTTCTTTTTTCCTAACCATTTAGCTGCCCAACATAACACAGTAGAAGATTCTATTAGCTGATTTATGCTAATGTTTTGTTGAAACATTCCCCAATGAAATCCTGTATGTGGACTTGTTTCTATATCCAATATAAGTATTTTCATACTAACCAGAGTATATCATTGCACCTTCTTTATTGATAACTAAAGCCTGTCTACGAGGTGTTTCTTGATCTTCGCAAAAAGAGAGATGCACCCATCTGTCAAATTCCAAAATAACTTGGTCATAAGGAATATCGGAATTAATAAGAGCGAATACAATTTCGTTAGGAGTTCCGAACTGCCTACAAGTAAAATCGACAGCCAATCCTCTAATGTGTGCAGAAGTTCTTTTAGAACCGAGTAGTTCATTAAGAGCCAAACAACGATAGCCACTGCTAATATAAATAGGCTTATTATTAAGAAGTTTTCTAACATTTTCTAACTCCATTGCTAGTTTATAAAGATTATCTTTTTCGTTTTCATTAGGTGTATTGTCTATACCATGTCTTGCTGCTGTGTCTGAATGAGTTAATTCATCCATACTAAAATTAGGACTTGCCATTATCATAACATTAATATTCCCATTAAATCTAACAGAGCATCACCTGTAGGAACTGCTGGTAGTCTTCCTGTTTTAACCATAGGTGTTGTTCCTCGTTCTAAATGTCTTAATGCTCTAGCACCAGGACTATATAAAATATCACCAAGTAATCCACCTTCATCTCTTCCATATTCGTAAACATTTGCTGCCTTATCTAATACGCTACTTGGAGCTTGTCTAAATTCATGTTGTTTTTTAAGTGCAAATCTTGATAAATCTTGGTCTGATGATGGTGCTGCAAGTAAGTTTGTGGACATAAATGCTCCACCTGCTCCACCTGTAAGTAAAGGAATACCTGCTTTTTTAGGATTAAACTTTGCAAATTTACTTCTAATGTTTACTGGGTTAAAAATTCCTATGCCTTTTGTTACATTATCATTTACATTTTCTTTTACATGAAAGCCATCAAACAAATTATTTCTAATTGATTTTTGTATATCATCATCCTCAATATGCTTCCAGTTACCTTTTTTTATTCCTTTTAATTTAGCATCACTAATATTTTCAGGCAATAGTTTCTGCATTTGTTTTATATGTTCAGGGTTTTTATAATCAAATAAGTTATTATTCCTTATTTTTAAAGGTAATACTTGTGGTGATTTTGTTTTAAATTTGTTGGTAAGGAATTTATCATAAGCAGGAAAATTGCTTAAAGCAAAATATTTTTCCTCTGGTAACTTACTCCAACGATTTGCTAGTTTAGCATCTGGAGCAACAAATACAGCTCTACTACCCCAATCTTTACCTAAATTATCATGTAAAGACTTTGTTAAATCAAATTCATCAAAAGAATTATCAGTACCATGATAATAAGACTTATCATCAAACCCTAAAGCCTTTGCTCTATCTGCTGCTGTGTTATCAGCTTTTAATCCTAATCGTAATACAGCTTCTTTAGCAGCATCCATTTCCAGAGCTTCATCCATTAGCTCTAGCAAACCTTTTAGTTTAGCCATTATTTATTTAAACCATTTTTCTTTTCGTATGATCTTAAACCTCCTAATCCAAGCATACCCATTAACACAGGTAACATAGTAGCTGTATCAGCTTGAGGTATTATTACCCCAAAAGGTGCAGCTAATGGTGATATAAGAAAGTTTATAGCAAACCCTGCAACACAAACCCAACCTACTGCTGGTCGCCATCCTGCTTGAAACCATGCACCTTTAGCATCTTCTTTGTTTACTGCTATTTGTGCTAATGCAATCTCATGTGCTTGTCTTTCTGCAAGTGTAGCTATTTCATGTGCTAGTTTATTTTTAGTATCTGCATCAGGTATAAACTTGTCTAGTAGTGCTGCGACTGGTGATATAAGTGCTGCTAACATTAGTTGCTCCATCCATAAATTAAAGCTAAAATAATTGGTGTAATAGGTAGTGCTGCTAAAACTGCCAAAGTAATAATAACTGGTTTACCAAAAAGTTTATTAAAAGATTTTTGTTTGTTGTTCATTACTGCATCCAGTTCTTAATAAATATAGATACTAACCCACCTACAAAGGAAGCTATAGCCATACCCATCCAAAAACCACCTTTAGATCGTTCAGCTAAAGCCAACATTTCTTTCATGTCTTTTCGTAGTTCGTCTTGACCTTTTTGTAATTGCTCTATTTGTTGTTTCATTTTGCCAAACTCTACTGGGTTAATTTCAGTCATTATTGATCCATTGTAGTAAGTAATCCTGATGTTCCAGTTTGTGAAACATACTGTTTAGCTAATGCTGCAATTTCTTGCCTTGTTTTTCCTGCTGTTAAATATTGTCTTAACAAATCTTGACCTTTTTTTGAATACATCATCATACTTACTGCTGGAATTGTTGCTAATGATGCAATAATTGGACTAGAAAATAATGCAGAAGAACCAAGACCAATAGCAGAAAATAAACCAGCTAGTCTTGGAACTGTTCCACTTTGAGGTAATGTATCACCAATAATATTTTGAGCATTTTTTGCTTCTTTTTGTAAATTTGTTTTTAAAGTTGCTTTTTTCCACAATGTATTTGCAGCGTTTTTACCTTTTCCACTTGTGCGTAACAACTGACCTGGAGTAAACACACCTTTTAAAGTTCCTCCACCTACAGCATCTGCATAAGATTTTATATCACCATACGCTTTATCAATTTGCAATAATTTTTGACCTTGTTTGGGATTTTGTTTTACAATTTCATTTTTAAATAAAGTTTTAATTTGTTCAATAGAATCAAATGCTTCAACTTCAGCAACATTAGTTGTTTTTTTGTACGCATCAACTTTCTTTTTAATATTTTGATCTACTTTTTTTATAGTTTTATTTGAAATTCCTTTTGTAGAAATCATCTTATTAATAATATTAATTTCTTTTTTAATAGCAGCTATACCTCTTTTAGAAACTCCAGTTTCTTCTGCTTCTTTAACAATATTTTTAAGTCCTTCTTTCCATGAGCTTGTTCTTTTAACAGAAGCACCAATCAAAGCGTCATCATAAGCCTTATCAACTATTTGTTTTACTTTTAAAGCAGCAGTATTTATATCTGTTACATTTTCTGGTAATTTTTTACCTAAAGGAGCTAATACTTTATTAGCTATTGATTGATTAAATGTTTCTGTTGCTCCCCTTCTTGCTCCAGCAATACCAGGCAATGATGAAGTTAAAGATTCTTCAAAAGCATTAAATTTACCACCCATCATTTGTCCAGGAGTTAATTCAACTCCATCATCTAATAATTTTTTAGCTCCTTGTTGGATTTTAGGAGCTATTGCAGCACCAAGACGATTGAAAATTACACCACCACCTGCACCCATTCCTGCTCCAGAAAGTACATTTCCAGTAACATCTTTTAATTCTTCTGCTTGTCCTGCTCCATATAATGCACCTTGCCCTGATCCATATTTAACTGCTCCTTTAACTCCTTGACCTGCTAATTTAGCAGCTCCAAGTCCAGGTAAAGCAAAACTACCAGCAATTTCTAGTGCTAATGCTGCTTTAGGATTTTCTTTAGCGTATTGTTCCCCTTGTCTACGCAAACCATCTCTAATTTCTTTATAGTCTTTTTCACTAAATATAGATTGAAGTTTAGCTTCTATTTCGTCAGCAAATCCAAAAGTTAATCCTTGAGCAAATTTTCTAGCTCCTTCAGCAGTTTTGTTAATTTCTGGTGCTGTGTCTTTTTTATGTTGCCTTTCGACTTCTTGTTGTATTTGTTCTTTAGATGTTCCTTCTGGAGCTTCTACTTCGTATTTTTTTCCATCTGGCATAGTTACTTCAAATTTAATTGTCATTATTTAACCCTTATAACTTTAATTTGATTAGTATTTTCTGGCATAAAATCAGAACTAATTGGATTTAATTCATAAGGCAAATAACCCTCCATTGCTCCATATTCTTTTGCATATCCATCCATTAATCTTTGTTCTGCCCTTGCTAAATCTCTATCCATTTTTATTAAATTTTGTATTAACTGTTCTTCTGATTGTTCAGTAGATAAGTTATATCCCATTCGTTCTAATCTTTCACCTTCTCTTTCAGATAAAGCACCAAAACCACCACCTGTAGCTTTTACAGCAGAGTAATTATTTAAAAATTCTTTTTGATTAATTGTTTCAAGTTCAGCTCTAGCATTTGCTTTTTTGCCACCTGTTAAAGCACCAATGTTAGCATCTATAATTCCAGTTACTAAAGCAGCACCATCAGAATTAATAAAATTGCTTATAACATCTCTTTGTTTTCTAATATTTTCTAAATTAGCCATGTTTTGACCTGCTATTTTGTTTGCTTCTGATGTCATTGCAGATTTAGTTTTTGCACCAATATTTGTTTTGTATATTGTTGGAGTAACAATATCACCATTACCAAGACGAACATTGTTTGGGTGATTAGGAATGTTATTATTTCCTTTTACAAATCCAGCTTCAACTTCTCTAGTTTTTCCATCAAACTTTGGTGGAGTATCAACTTTAGTTGGAACTTTAATAACTCCAATATTAGGACTAGCATTTGTTTTATTATTATTATTATTTTTAAGCCTTTGGTCAAATTGATCTAGTGCATCTTGACCAAAGTCTTGGAAAATTTGTGTTCTGGTTTGTTCTATTTTTGCGTTATGTGCATTTAATTCTGCTTTTATTTTATCTGTTGTTGCATCCAAAACTGTAGTATCGCCTGTAGCAACATACTTTTTCCAAGAAGATTGTGTAAAATCTTTAGGATTTAATTTGCTTATATTTAATCCACTCTTACTTGTAAGTGCAATTTTTTGTGTTAAAAAATCATCATATTCTAACATTTCTGATTTAAACGCTTTTTCTAAATTAATTAAGTCATTATTTGGAGCAGTTTCTGTTGTTTTTAATTGATCTTGTGAAACTCCTAAATTTAACGCATCTATAGGATTTGCATTAACTACATCATACATTGGTGAAACTGCTGTTGGTTGTGCATTTGTATTATACCCAGAGCCACCCATTAAACTAGAACCTATTGTATCGTCTTGTAATGTTCTTTTTTGAAATGGAGCTAAAGGAACTTTTTGATTAGGATCAATTTGTGTTGTAGCACCTGTTAATGGATAATTTTTTCTAAATAAATCTTGCTTATCTTGAATGTCTTTAGCTCTTTTCATTTCTTGTAGTTGATGATTCATCATTGCATCTTTGCTCATTTGGTCAAAAGGACTTTGGGCAGCTTGTACACCAGCTAGTCCAGCTTTTGCTAAATATGGAAAAATACTACCATAACCTTGATTTTTAGGTTGTGCTGCATACGCTAAACCTGTATTTAATAATCCTTGAAATAAAGATTGTTTATTAGCTTTTTCTAACATATCTTCATAATTAACATTTCCTAATAATCCCATTTCAGCTAATTTTCTCGTGTTGGCGTTAGGTGATGCACCAAAAATATTTGTATTTTTTGGAATTAAATTTTTAAAAAAGTCTACTGGGTTATATGCCATATTTTTTCCTTGTTATCTTAATAAACCTGCTCTGTATTTTAATTCTTCTTCTGTTGGAGGTCTTGTTTGTATGCCTTGTATTTGTGTAATTAAAGGTTTGCCGACTGTTGGTACTTGTGATCTGTTATCTATTGGTGGAGCAGGTACATCAAGTTGAGGTGTTGGTTGATTAACAGCACTATCTACCATCATGCCTGATTGTACTTTATCCATCATTGTCATATCTTCATAACCTGTATCTATGTAATCTTTTCCTTGACTTAAATAATTTAATCCATCATCAATAAATGTATTTTCTAAAGCACCATTAAATAGTTTAGGGTTTAATGCTGAATCTAATCCTTGTTTGTTAATTTCTTGCCCAAATAATCCTGTATTAACACCTTGAATACCACCATCAACACCTAATTGTGTAAATGGACTTATGCTCTCACTAATACCACCTGTTGTTAAAGGATTTACAGAGCCAAAATTAGTCATATTTGTTGACATCAATCCAGTAGGGGTGTTAGCACCTATAGTAGACATACCTGCACTTCCTAACATAGCGTTACCACCAGTTGGCATAGAACCTAATATTGAAGGAAATGAACTTGCTGCTGCATCAGTTGCAACTGCTGCTGTTGCTTCAGCTCCTGCTCCAGATGCTAACATACTAGGCAACATACTACCTCCTGCTCCTAATAAAGCACCTTTCATACCATCACCACCCATCATTCTATCTACTGCATAACCACCTACCATATAAGGTACAAAAGCCATTATTTACCTCCTCCACTAGATGTTGTAGTTTGTTGAATAGGAGCAGGCGCACCATAAGCTGCTGATAAATAAGATTGAAGTTTTTGCTGTGGTTGATTTTGACCAAAATCATATCTTGCAATATCACTTTGCAATTCTTTTAATGCTTGATTTTCTTGTGCCTGACCTACATTCATTAACTGTTGGATGTCTGAATAATCTTGCCCTGCTAGTGTACCTGCTTGATTAATAGCTGCATCTTGTCTAGCTCTTTCGGCTGCATAATTTTGATAAGCTAATTCTGAACCCCTTTGTGATAAAGCATTGGCTAGATTTTCTGTTGCTTGAGATTCTAATTCACCCATTGCTCCAGAACCATATCTTCCTGATGCTGCTGTTCTTCCACCAATATCTCTAATAGCTTTGTTAAATTCTGATACAACAGGTTTAGCTGCACTTGCCATCATAGATGCAAAGTAAGGATTTCCTGCTGATAACCTATCACCACTTATTGTGCTTAATGCTTGTGATTGTGCTGCTGGTATTAATGGACTACCTGCTCTTGCTCTTTCTTCTGCTAATCTTAAACCTTCTGTTGTTTGAGCTGATTGGTCTACATAAGTTTGTCCAGGATAATATACAGGTCCAGATTCACCATATAAATCTTTAGCTTCTTCTAAACCATAGGTAATATAAGGTAATATTGCAGGATCAATATTTTGATTGGTTGTTTGTGTTTGACCACCACCACCACCTTTATATTCTTTTAATCCTGTTAGTGTATTGATAGTTCCTGAACCACCATGTGCTATTAATAAGTTAGATTCCCATTTATTAATATGTGCAAGTTCTGTATCGCCATCAACTCCCAAAGATGCAATATCTTTATAAAGTAATTTTAATAACCAAACTTTAAAAATGGTTGGTAAAAATTTCATAGTTTCAGCTCCATTAATGTATATTTTTTTTCATAACCATATAGCCTATTCCATAATCTAGCTATACTTTCAAATTTAGTAGAACCTTGAATTGCAGTTCCACCATTACTTTTTGCCCAATTTTTAAATTGTTCAAATCCTGCTTTAGTGTTTTTACCACCTATATAAGTGATATAACAAACTCTGTCGTTAGGGTACATAATCCATTGCACAGTTAATGCACAAATACATCTATCATCTTTCATTAATAGAAGTAATTGTTGTTGTCCTTGTGCTACTAATAATTTAAGTTGTTCAGCAGTAAATTCGCCATTACCTTTATCTAATGCTTTTTGCAATAATGGTTCAGCTAAATGCCAAAACTGTTGTACATGATTTGTAGGTACAATATATAATTTCATTTCACAATAATAACACTTAACCTACTATAATATAATCAAAGTTTAGATCAGCACTTGCTACACTTGTGTGCGTTATTATTACACTTCCTTTAGCTTTGGTAGAAATATAAGGATTCTGTGCTGCTGCATTTGCAGTTAAAGGCGATAATAAAACAACACTATCAAATCCTAATCTTTCATCATTTAATGTTGTTGTTGTATTAGAAGCTCTCAAAGTAACAGAGCCAGTATTATTAGTCTTTCCATTCATTGCGTTGTTAGTTACTTCTGCAACATCTCTAGGTTCGCCACCTTGATAAGGTAATGTCCTATACATTCTTGCCATTATCTATTGCCTTGTGGTTTAAAGTCTACATCTATAGCCATAGCATTTGTCCATGAGCCAGTAGGTTTAACAGATACTCTATGATATCTACCACCAGTTCTTAAATTAACTCTACCCTCTGATGTAGTAGATACTTCTGCACCAAATATAACAGAATCATCTAATTCTCTACGACTAGCTACAGACACATCTGCACTACCATTATCTATTTGTGGTCTTAATAAATTAATTACAGAATTATAGCCATTTTCTAAATCAGTTGTTACTAATTCACTATTATATGTTGAGCCTGTAAATGTAGATATTTTTGTACCTGTAGCACCAGCAAATAAAAATTTACCACCTACCCAAAGTCTTGCATCTAAAGAAGCTGGCATAACATCTATGTCGGTGTACCCTAAAGTACCTAAACCTTCTAAAGTCGTTCCTACAGTCGCTATATTACCTAGAACAGTAGCTGTGGTTTCTACTCTAGACCACTTACCTAGTGTCCAATTATAAACTAACATACTTCTTCCACCACCTACATTAGCATAGTTCCATATAGCAATATTTAATGCTGGATTTATAGAAGCAGTCATATTGCTTAATAGACTTAAATCTACATCCTCAAAAAACCAACGATCAATTTTTTCATTTCCGATCGGTGTTACTTGACTACCATCACAAGAATAAAATCCATCATCACTTAAAAAGAATGAAACTTGATTGTATTGACAAATAGAATTTCCATTTAAACAACCTAATCCTCTTGATATATTGTCAAATTGGAAAAAAAGTGGCGATCCTACATATGACATTCGTACCACAGATTTTTCTAGAAAGATTAAACCAAATTCACCACCTGTCAATCCTACAACATTACCACCATCTGCAATTACTTGTAAGTCTGATTGTGATGTAGAACCTGCTGTCCAGTCAGTTTCATCATTAATGTCTGACCATCTAACTGTAGAACGACCTAAAGCTCCTGTTGCTAAACTACCTGTAACTACAAAATCTCTTACTACTGTTATTTGTTTTGCTGTTGGTGAAGTAGCTACATCTGCAAAAGCTGTTGAAGTTCCTATTGTCCAATATTGAATAGGTGCTGTACCATTAACAGCAAGGACAGTCTTTCCGAACTGAACAAACTTCCAGGGAAATGTACTTGTATAACCACCTGATTTAGATTTATCTTCTAACGCTTCTGTAGCTGAATTAAACTTAAATATTTTAGTAGCACCACCTGCAAACAATACTACTTCTGTATCAAACTTTGCTACAAAAACAGAATTAATATTTTCTGCTGCTGCTCCACTAAAATCTTCTGCATTAGGAAAAGGTTGATAGCCAACAGATACTGGTGTTACATTTTTTGCTTCATTTAAAGCTCCTGCATTGTCTGGTTGATCTGGTAGCCAATCTGTAAATTGTACTCGTTTAGTAGCCATTAGTTTACTTGACCTCCTGATATTGTTCCTGCTGTAACATAAGTAATATAAGAATGTCCATCTATCGCATTACCTGCTGCACCACCACTCATAACTCCTGACGAACCAGCAACGCCTAAATTACCACCTGCACCACCTGTTCTATTTCCAAAAACATCAGACGAACCTGCTCCACCTGTTGTTTTTGTTCCATCAGCAGCTCTAGGTGATGTGCTTCCATCTGTTCTTGGTCCAGCTCCAATTCCACCGACTCCTGCTGGTACTAATTCGTTAGCTCCTGGCGATAATCCTGTTGTGCCTGTAGATGCTATAATAGCATTTGAATTTATTGATTCATGATAGCCACCTGCTCCACCACCACCAGAGCCAGCTGCATTATAAACCACACGAGTTCCTGCTCCACCTCCTCCACCTCCTCCACCACCGATAAGTGAGTTGTTAGTTAGAGTTAATGCGAATCTTGTGTATAGTCCTGTTCCACCAAAATCACCTGCTATTGCTCCAGCTCCTTCACTATTAGAACCATAACCACCATTACCACCTCTACCAGTAATACTAGAATCTGTAGGAAGTGAAAGCCTTACAGAACTTCCAATAGGTAAACTTCCAACATTAAAAGCTGGAACAGTGTTACTTGTAGATACAAAATGTGTGCCACTAGCAATAGTTATATCAACAATTGTAGGATAAGAAATGCTTAAATGAGTAGCTAAATTAAAATCTTTTATTAATCCATCAGAATCGCCTGACAAACTTACATAAGTAACGCCATGTACTAATTCCCAAGAACCAGAATTTTTAACATATACTTCATTAACTTGTTTCCATACACCACTACTTTTAACAAGCACTTCTCTGACTTCTTTGTTAGTTCCATCATTAACATAGATAGTCATTTAATCTACCTTATACCAAATATCACCATCAGAACCACCACTAGGATTAGATGAGGAAACAGTTTTTGTTCCACCACCATTACTTCCTACAGTAATTGAATTTATAGTTGTACCAGCAATAGTGCCACCAGTAATATTAACTGCACCAGAATTTTGAGCTGCCATTGTGCCTACAGTACCTACTTTTGTTTGAACAAAAGCTGTAGTAGCTAATTGAGTTGTGTTTGTTCCAGCGACTGCTGTTGGTCCAGTAGGAACTCCTGTTAAAGTTGTTGTCCCATCTACTGTAAAATTACCACCGACCACAAAATTATCATTATCATAACCTGTAGAAAAATCTTTAACTTGAGCCATTATTTCTCTCAAAGCGTTATTAATCGTAGCTGGAGGGCAACCCTCATTAATATTAATTCCACCTACATCAGTATTAGAACCTGCTGTTGCTGACCATTCTGATATTTTATCTCTACTCATATTACCCTATCCTCTTCCATGTGTTTGAAGTTACTGGAACTATTGTCCAATTATCACCTTGAATATGTCCATTTGCTATTACTGTACCTGTTGCAGATATTAAAGCATTACCTGAATAGGTTACAACACTACTTCCAGTTAAAGTTGCTGAACCAGTAATACTACCATTTGCTGATACTGTAAATCCACCTATTGCTTGTAAATTAGCAGTTCCAGAAATAGAGCCTGCTCCATCTAAAATTTGTCCAGCAACTATTGCAACTACTGTTCCTGTCCCTACTATTGCACCAGTACCTAAAACTATATTGCCTGCTGTTATAACAGCAAGATTAGCTGTTCCAGATATACTTCCAGCACCATTTACGATCTGACCAGTAGTTATAACTGATAAATTAGCTGTGCCATTTATACTACCAGTTCCATGAACAAACTGACCTTCAGTTAATACAGTTACATTTGCAGAACCATTAATTGCAGCAATTCCATTAAATGTAGAACTTGCTAATGAGCTATAAGGAACTTCTGAAAATGTACTTATGCCAAACATTTATTATTCCTTATTCAGGTTTAGGATTATCTTCTTTTACTTTTGCTATTGCATCAGCCCATGTTGTTGTGTTATTTACACTATCCCAATACTGCATATCTAATTGGTCTTGCCATGATGGATAAGCTGCTTTTCTTGCTTCTTTCCATGCGTTAGCTTCTGCTTCTGCATGAGCTGCTAATTCTGCTTCTGTCCAATCTACAACTTCTGTAGTTTGAGTTCCATCAGGATGGTTAGTTACTATTGTGTTTTTTTCTGCTGCCATTTTATTGCTCCCTAGTTAATTATTTAAATCCATATATTCTTATTATTCCTGCATTAAAAGCAACTCCATTTGTCCATGACCAAGTTATACTTGTAGTTGAAGTTGTGAGTCCTGTATTAACACCTTGATTAGAAGCAGCTCCATTACCAAC
>VMHT01103346.1_pt1 | contig 35542 bp, 51 predicted proteins | sample 4693611 | NCBI WGS metagenome assembly VMHT01 (sample SAMN12280063, study PRJNA550983) | marine metagenome | isolation source: seawater sampled from same location over 5 years 0.02-0.2 micron viral filtrate | place: USA: collected off the coast of southern California halfway between the port... ...
GCCTAAATCAGACAAGTCATCAATAGCACCGACTTCAACTGATCCGCCCATATTTGAGTGGTTCGCACAGTAGTAAAAAAGATCATAAGGCGCATCTTGCTCCAAAGTCACTTCAACGTAAGCTCCCGCCGACCCAGCGGTCCCAACAGTTGTTATACCCGTTGTAAACGCACTTCCGCCGCCGTGCGTGCCGTTTGACGTTGTGCTTAATAAAAGAGGATGCGACGAATTCGAGCTATCAGATTGGTCAAACCGATATGTAAGAGAAGGGGTTAATCGCGCTGTTTGTTGCTGCGTTCCGTCTAAATAAAACTTACCGCCTGAGACTGTAACAGCAATTTCTGGCGCTGATAACTTTGCCGTCACATCTGTTGCTTTTGCAAGTGGAACACCGCCAGCCGTTGATCCGTCATGTACGACTGCAACGTCTTTGTCTGTATCAACAGTGATTTCTCCAACAGCACCCGTAAAAGAGCCGTGCTGAGAAGTTGTGCCGCGTCTAAATTGTATTTGCTTCGCCATTACGCAACGCTCCCATAATCGTCTAATTGACCGACAACGCCTGTCACCAGGCCATAGTCTTCATCTACAAAAGCCATGTCCTCTGCCGTAGCTGAAATAAATACTTTAGCCGACCCTGAAAGGTTAAGAGCCGCGTCGCTGTTACTACTTTCAGAAACAGTACGAGATAAAGTTGTTCCTGACGCAGTATATGTGCCAGAACCAATTTCAAAAGCATTTCCGTCTTCTATGACATACCGAACCAAATCGCCATCAACTACTCCAGCCGCAGCAAATGTTTGAAAACCCGTTTCAGCTGAGCCAAGCGTGATTGCGCCAGCACCAGTTGTACTGGTTGTCATTTTAGCTCGGTTAACTAGCTTAACCATATTTTACACCTATGCAGGGTCAGGAAGTTCAACGTCAAACGCAGCGATTGTAAAAGTGTTACCAGAGGTAACCGATTGCGAGCTTGACAAAGTACCAGTGGCAAGCAACCGAGAAGCTGAAACATCAACAATTGCATAGTGCGTCGCGCTGCCTGTACTTGTGACTGATCCGTCGCTGATCGCAGAGGCAGTAACTTTTCGCCCAGAAGTGTCACCATCTACCGGAGAACCAAAAGCCAGAGATGTAGAATTGCCAAGTGAATATGCTACTGTGGCATTCGCGTAAGTTGTCGCTTCTTGCGAAGTGATGTCAATTCGATCTGCTTCAGTGTCAAGTTTAGAAAGTGCAGCATCTAGCACATAATCTGAAATCGTTGCCATTTTATTCTCCTAATAGGTATTTACCTGTATGCGCAAACCTGACCCGCCATATTTAGCACTGTCATTGTTTGCATTTATACCACCAATTGAGCTTTGATACAACGATGCCCATGTTGTCGCTCTTTGATCGTCTTTTAAGTAAGGCGCGGAATGCATTAAAGCACCATAAAGATAAGCGTCTGGAAAATGCTCCAATATCCAATTTGAAGCATTTTCAGCACTTAATGACGTTGTTCGTGAGTAATAATATAATTCACTTGCATATGAAGTGTCTGGAGTTGGCCAGACCTCTATTTGCCCAGCAACTATAGCGTAAAATTGCGGCCTTCCTGTGCTGTCAGAGTTTCCTAAACGACGTTGTTGCAAAGCAAGTGGCGTAAGTAACTCTATTGGTCTTTCGTCTAAGTCTAAATGAAAGCGAACAGCTTCGATAAATCCCGGTGGAAGTTCAGTATATCTTGAGTTTATTTCTGCTGTTGATCTTTTTTCCATCCTCCAGTGACGCAGATTGCGACTAAAATCTGCTTCTGCAATACTTATAAAATCAGGAATTGCAGCAATTGTTTCAGCATCTTCACGGTTCAACCAACCAGCAATAGACGTTTTTAGCTCTGAATAAGTTGAAAGTGCCATTTAACAATCCCATGCCTTACGCGACCAATAGTTGGCCGACAATTTGCTATTCTTTCCTTTTATACCACCAGAACGCGCACAATACGATGCTTTTCTGCTTGCAGTTCCTTTCTTGATGGTCATATTCGGATCGCCAAAATTAACTTTTTTAACTTGGTTGCCCTCAACCGCCAAGACTTCAAACTTCTTTGGCCCACCTCGGCGAGGTTTGTTTACCGCCGTGAAACCGTGCCGCTTTTTTGCAGCCGCTATCTTTTCAGCTTTTGTACGCATTTGAAATCAATAAGCCTCACGCTTTTGCTAGACACTTGCCAGCCATTGAGCATTTGCTTGGTGTGGGGCAACCTTTGCATGGCTTGAAAGATGCTGAAGAAGAATACTTACCAGTTTTCATTTCTTTTTGCCGCCTTTTTTCTTACCCATACCTTTTTTGCCATAACCCATCATGCTTTCCTTTTTACTGGCTTTTTCTTGGATTTCTTTGCATCTGCTCTGATAACTTTTAAATTTGACCAAGCATTAGGATACGCAGAACCCTCGCGCTCGGACATAGCCCTAGCTCTTGCAATTTGTGCTTTAGTCATTTTTGCCATGATGCACCTGTGATTTTCAATCACACAATATCACATTAAGCTATTCCACGCAATCCGCGCTTGATTGGTGCGCCCCAATCAGTTTTCTCGCTACGACCAACTGCTAAATATCTGAAAGCATCTGCACCATGAGACGTCCAATCATGCAATGGCCTGCCTCGCCAAGTTTTAAGTCTTTCGTCAAATTCTCTACGATATTGAAGTAATGCTTCAACACCACGCTCGCATTTATCTTGATCGAACCAACACTTATTTATCATAGACCTTGCTGCTTGAATGCCGTCATCAACTCCTAGCATAGGTGCAATTTTTACGTTTCGCACTCCCAATGAGTCGAGTGTTTCGAGGCGACTTTTCCCTGTTCCCAACTCTTTAACTCGTACGTCATGTGGCAAAATGTGTTGTTCGTAATGGTATTTTTTTTCAGATAATGCTTTTGCATAATGTTCTAAACCTACTCCACTATTTTCATAATAGTCAATTAAATGAACTTCTTGCCCAACGTACTGGGCAAACCATATTGCAGTGCTATCGCCAATTCCTAAGTCCCATGCCGTTACAACGCCTACTGCAGGATCATAAGGAACTCCAGAAATTCTGCCTTCAGAAGAACAAGTTTTAATTTCTTTAGCATAATAAGCGCCTTGTATTGCAGCTTCGAAACTGCACTCAAATTCTTGTTCAAAACGGTCTTCGCCCATAGCCTTTTTAGCTTCTTCAAGCTCGTCTGGATCGAGCAAACCTGTTTCTGAAGACTTATACATAGCGGTAAACCAATTAGGGTTATTTTTGCCTTGGATGTAAGTATCGTAAAATTGGTTTTTACCTTTTGGCGTACCGATAAATGTTGCTTTTCCTTTTCGATCTGCAAGCGCTGGGCGAATTACAGTAGGCCAAGCACGTGCTGGAAAGTCTGCTGGTTCGTCAAGTACAACATGGTCAAAATAAAGCCCGCGAAGAGTGTCTGCGTTATCTGCACCAAATAACCTTATTCTTGCACCATTTGGAAAATCTACACGCAACTCTGATGTATTGTAAGTTACGCCAGAAACGTCTTGTGTATATTCTCTCAAATAATCCCACGCGATTGCTTTAGCTTGACTGTAATAAGGTGCAATATAAGCGACGCGCACATTTGGCAGTGGTATTGTAAGAGCATCTTTTATTAAGTCATTAATTGCTGCTACAGTTTTCCCAAAGCGGCGATGTGCAATAATAACAGCAAAGCGCTCAGTTCTATTATGAAAAGCTTTTATTAACTTTCTTGGGCGGTAATTAATCGTCCGAACTGTCATCAGTTATCCATTTGTAAGCATGTACGTGTTCACCGGAAATAGTTTGCTCTTGTTTGTCTTTTTGACCAAGATATTGCTTTCCAAGCCAGACCAGCATGGTCGGATTACCATTCTCAGCTGCTTGCCATTGCATACGCCTAAGCGACATTCTGCCTTCATCGTTGTGCCTTTTATAGAGGTCTACAAAATTTTCGTATCCTCTCTCTCTTAATCTACGCTTTAAAGTGGTGTCAGACATACCTAAAATGCTACATATTTCTGTCTGTGTGCATTGTATTCTAACCATATTAAGCAAACGATTAAAATCGTTTTCACTCAAGCCTTTAGATGGTCCTTTAGGTCCGCGTTTTTTACCTTCTGACTGATCGTCCTGTAGGTCTGCCATTACATATCCCTATATGTTGTGTAAGCATCTTGTTTATACCATAAATTTTGAATGTTCCAATAGTGCTTTTGTTTGTAAATAATTTGTTGACAATATTATTAGTATCGTTAGTTTGGTATTTGTAAATAACGGAGGTTCAAATGCAATTTACTACTGGATACGAAGAAAAAATCTTTAACGAAGCTGCTTATTTTGTAGCTGTACGCGGTAAAGGTGCAAATAGAATTCGCACAGAATGCACTTCATTCAACGAAGCAAAAGCTTGTGGTTCTAACCATTCTGATAAGCGCACTATGATTTATGCTGTAAATGAACTTGGATCAGCTGCTCATATCTGTAATGTTTGATTTAGACTTTATGCTTTCAGCGTGTGCTACTCGTTTGCGTAAAAGACTTGAACTAAAATTATGCTTTCTTTTGTTGTAATGGATTAGCATATCTAAGTTTTTGCCTGTGAAGTCTTTGTCACGGTATTCTTCGCCGATTATCCTTACATCAATAGGATACATTTTAAAAATATCTAGCAGATCGTTTTCTGTTTCATATGGTATAATCTCGTCAACCGACTTAACTGCCGCTAGCTGTGCGTATCTTTCTACTAAAGTCTGTATAGGTTTATTTTTGTAATTGCGTTCTGTAGATGGGTTGACGTGAAGTCCTACGATAAGATGGTCACAAATAGCTTTAGCTTCGTGGAGCATTACAATGTGACCTGCGTGTAACAAATCAAACGTAGAAGCTGTGAAGCCTGTTTTCATTTTACCTTTACCATTTTCATTCCGTAATCTTGCACTGTTCCGTTAAAATCAACGTCTGTTTTTCTAATTAGTTTTTGCTTTTTAAAGCGATTATAGTCTACATGATGATGCCATCGCCCGTATTTTTTAACTAACTTTGAACAATCGGGATGCACGCGAACTTGCATTTTAGATTTTTCTAGTGTGCCAGTGTCAGCATATCTTTCGCCGTCTTGTACCCTTCCCTCTGCATGGTAAAATTCATCTGTATTGCCTCCCTTCATTACTTGAGTGTTGGTTTTTTCTTGTAAAAATGCATTGAACTGTGTTGTGCACCAACCTGACTTAAGTATGTCTAGTGACAAAATTGTATCTTCGTTGTATCGGCCACGCCATCTATATTTAAGCTCGTTTCGGATCAAGTTGCAGCTATAAATTCGTGTATTAAGCACAAAAGGCGGCAAGCGCTTTTTGCGAGGTGCAAACATCATATAGTTAGGCCCAGCCATACCTATATTTGTATACCTCTGTACAAAATCTTCCATTACACGAAAGCACGTACCATCGGTTACTTTAATTTGTAGATTTTTATTAAATCGGTGAAAATATCGTATGTTGTCATCCATAACCCAATGCCAATTTTCACCATTTTGTTTTGAATGTTCCCAAGCAAAATTTCTAGCTGGGCCGGGTCCAGTAGATTTCGTCATGCCAAAATTATCACAAAGCTCGTATTTTTCCTTAAAAGACATATCTAGCTTAAGTACAGTAGTAGATAAATCCCAATGTTTTACTGCTTTGTTGTACAAATCTACTTCTTGCGGCTCAACTATAATAAAATGTGGTACCTTCATAAAAGTAAGCGCTTTTGAAGTCATCATATACTCATGACGGCCCTTACTTGGGATATAAAGTGAAAAATTAGGCTGCATCGTCTGTGCCATTTACTCTGTAAGCATTTAAGTCTTCTTTTATATTTTCGGGATAACGAATAAATCGCGTACTTTCTGTAAGTTTTAAACCTGTTTTTTCTGCAAATTCGTCAACGTCTTCTTGGTTATCGAAATGCACTTTAATTGTACGAAAATAATTTATATCTTCGTTATCGTATTCTGGCATGTCCTGCCATTCATCAAACGCATTCGTTTCACCGAGGTCTTTATCTAAAAATAAATCTGCAAGCTCATCCATGCCAAAACCAAGTTTTGTTACATCAAACTGGTCAAACTCAAGTTGTTTAATTTCAACTTTAAGTAACTCTTCGTCCCATGTAGAATTTTCTGTAAGTTTGTTATCAGCAATAACGTAAGCTCGCTTTTGAGCGTCTGACCATCCTGTTGCAACCATGGTTGGCACTTTTTTGAGCTCTAACTTTTGCGCTGCCATCAAACGACCATGACCTGCAATCAGTGTATTATCTTCGTCTACCAGTATGGGAACTGTAAATCCCCACTCTTGTATACTTGCGGCAATTTGAGCAACTTGTTCTTCGCTATGAACTCTGCTGTTACGAGCATAAGGAATAAGTTTACTCGTATCCTTCATAGTAATTTCAGTTGCAGGCCACTTTTTTTCTTTGTTTGACATTTTACGAGTTCCTGTATGGTTTTAAATCAGTTTCAGAAATTAGATTTTTTTCTATGAGAAACTCTGCATATTTCCCTGAAACATATTTTTCATCAACTGGTTCTTTTCTCTTTATTCTACCAGCATTAATTTTAAAAACATCGAGCTTTGGCGAAAACTCTTCTGAATTTTCTAAAAGCTCTTTTTTGATTTTGTCTCTGTTTTCCTTAATGCCTTTTACAAACATATTAATGGTTGGCCATCTGCGACTTACTTGATTTTTCCGCACATATTTTGCAGCTTCATCTAAAACCCATTTAAGCCCACCTTCGTTGGTAGATGGGCATTCGCTGTTAATGTCTTCAACCATAAGTAACATTTCTTCACGGCTGGCGTCTTTATCGAGATGGCTAGGTGCTTCATATCGTTTTAAAAATTCAAGAAGCCAATTTGCAATAATTCTTTTTCTGCTATCATAATCCATTGTTACTAATCCCCAAAATGCCACCACTTAAAAGACTGTGCAGATATTCTGAGGAAGTTTCTTTTTGCTCTTTAAAACTTACCTCTTCGTCATCCCAATGACCTCCATTAAGCCACGTTGAAGGGTTTAATATGTATTTTTTTTGCCTTTCTTCTTTTTTACAAAGATCAGCATATTTATTAACACCAGCCATAATAACACTTCCGCATACCATATTGATCGCTTTGATAAATGCTTTTTTAGCCGTTTGTTTTCCCGTTTTTTTAGGATACCTTTCCCAAAAAAAGCCAAACGAAATATCTATCTCTTCTTCTGTATATCCACGATATTTTTTAAAAGATAAGTTAGCATTTATAGGATCGTCATTTATAACCTTTATAAGGTTATCTTTTATAAGGTTATTATTTACAAGGTTATGGTTGTTAAATAAGTTTACATCCTCATGTAAAATATTTTTACTAGGGATGTCTGATTTTTTTACATCACTGCCTTTGAGAAAAAGTTTATACTCACAGCTTGTATTTGAGCCATTATCTCTTGCTCTGTTGGTGGCATCAATAAAGCCTTTATCTTTTAAAACACCAATATGAGTTATGACCGATTGGCGCGTCATTTCACATAATTTTGCCAATCTGTTATGACTTGGAAAACATGCACCGGTTTCATGGTTGTAATGGTCTGCTATCCAATAAAGAACTATTTTGGTAGCTGGCTTCAAACCAGTTTGCTGCATTGCTAGAGCGGTCATATAGTGCGACATATGCGTTGCTCCATGGTTTGCGTTGTGCTATTTAATGTCTGTAACAAGGTGAACCTCCAATTCGTGTTGTTATCATATCCCATTGGGCCACACTTTACAGAGTGTGGTCCTTTATCTTTATAAACACAACATTTACATTGTCACTAAAAATTTTGTAAAACATTTGTTGACTGACTTAGTCACGTTGATATTATGATATTGTTAACTTGGAGGTTCACATGACAAATACACCTATTCACTTTATTAGAGCTACAATTGCAAACAAAATTGCAAATCGTGGTACAAAACTAGTACAGCAAGCTTTGTCTGGAGAAATAACTCATCAGCGATATTTAGCTGATCAATTTCCTGCAGATGCAATTTCTTTTATTGAAAAAGCAATTGCTCAAGCGGTTGATGACTTTGAAAGCACACAAAAATGAAACTTAACTCATCAATGCTGACATATATGGCTGAAAGATTAGCGCCTTACTCAGAAGAGCTTGAATTGTTTTGGGACACACTAGACGGCGAAACAGATGTAATGGACGTTGTATCAAATGTTTTGACGCAAATTAGTGAAGCTGACGCTGGGATGATTGCTTGCCACGAAATGGCAAAAAAATATTCAGAGCGCAGATCGTTACTCGATGCTAGAAAAGTGCGTCTTAATCAAATGCTAAAAACTATTTTACTTTGCGCTAATCAGTCAAAAATTCCACATCCACTTGGAACAGTATCGCTTCGCAAAGGTACAGAGAGCGTAGTCATAACCAACGAAAAGGAGATACCTTCACAACTATGTAAAACGACCGTCACGCCAGATAAAGCAGAAATAAAAAAACAACTTCAAGCGGGTGTCCAAATTGACGGTGCCGAATTGGTAACTGGACCTCAAACTATATCAGTAAGGATGAAATAATGTCTAATAACGGACCAATATCTAGCTTGACAGCTTTTGCTGCGGCGCAAGCTCAAATGGGGTCTGCATTTAAAAATGCAAAAAACCCATTTTTAAAAAACAAATACGCAGACCTGACAGCTATACAAAATGCAGTTTACCCAGCATTTCACGCAAATGGTTTTGCAATCATGCAATCTCCCGGCAAAGACGAGTTCGGGCCATTTGTAGAAACAACCTTTGCGCACATCTCTGGAGATAAATATACTGGCAAGGTTTACTTAGAATACAAGGCCAATGATATGCAGTCATTAGGTGGAGCTATTACATATGCACGCAGATATGGTCTAGCCTCTATATCAGGCGTTCCTATTGAGGATGACGATGGTAATGCAGCAACAGGCAAATATAAATCAAGTCCGTCGCACACCTCGCATACAGAACCTACAGCTTTGCACCGTGGCGTTAGGTTTATGAAATTTTTAGAAAGCGACATGGTTACAGAAGAAAGATTGCGCACAATAGAAGACGAAGCAAATGAAGTTATTAAAGCAATTAAACTTCAAGATCCAAAATATGCAGAAGCAATCGAATTGGCTTTGGCTAAAAAGAAAACAGCATTGGGGATTATGTAATGCATACACATCAATTTATTGGAAATTTAACACGTGATTGTCGGTCTGGTGATCATAAAGGCACTACAGTTGTGAATTTTTCTGTTGCTGTAAATAATCGCCGAACTGATACCACACATTATATTGATTGTTCGCTGTGGGGGCGCGTCGCAGAAGGTCAGTTGCGTGATTACCTCAAAAAAGGTACAAAAGTATATATACAAGGTGAGTTTGGTACAGATGAATATAATGGCAATACTAAGATAACTTGCAATGTTGGCACTATTGAATTGGTAGGTGGTAGAGATAGAACCTCCAGTAACGTTTCTCCCACTGAAAACAATGATGCTAATGTAAATGGCGATTTGGACGATGAAATCCCGTTCTAAAAAACCAATGCTGCAAGTTGTGATGCGTGATGGGGTTTTACACCCTGTCACGCGTTATGATGCCGAGGTAATGGAAACATATACCAATAATCAGTTATTCGATATTCAAGCTGTAAGTGAGCGATCACCACAGCACCATAAACTTTATTGGTCTGTACTTAATAACGTAGTTAAATCGACTAAACGCTGGGCAACTACCTCGCACTTACATGACGATTTAAAGATGTTATGCGGGTACTATCATACAGTCATAAATCAAGCTAATGGCGGAGTATACTACGTCCCAGATAGCATTGCTTTTGATAAAATGGACCAATCAGAGTTTAAAGAATATTTTGAAAATTCAATGGAAAAATTAGCAGAGGCTATCGGCTTTGATCCGATGGAATACTAAATGATTGAACGAGAAGAACGCAAAAAAGACGAAACAACATTAATGGTTTTACACCTTACAGAAAACGAAGGCTGGAGTTGCCGCGATGCTGGAAGGCGATTTGGTATGACAAAAAATGCAGTCATTGGAATTAGAAATAGGATTAGAAAAACAGAATATTGCTTTGATGGCTGTCGTAATCCTGAAAACATTGATTGCGGAATGAGTCCTTTGTGGTGGAGGTTAACAAATGTTAACTAAAGATATTTTAGAAGCTCAACGAAGAAACGCCTTTCTAATTGAAAAGCTCGAACTTAGGTTGGCTCAAGATAAACAAATTATTAGTGATTTAGAGGACATAAATTTAATTTTAAATAGGATAAAAATTCAACATGAAAAATAATAGCTATGTGGTCTAATCCTAAAAAACCAAAGGAAAAAAAAGATGGAAACTATTTGCAAAAAGTGCGGCGGAAGAGGTGTTGTATTTGTGAGCGATTTGGAGAAGTCCAGCAAAGCCCAACAACAGCGCACCATCCGATACATGATAGGTATAGCCGTGCGAAGCGAGGTGACAGAACTGCAATCCCGCTTTGCGAAGGTCATCACCAAGGTCTTTGGGACAAAAGCAAAGTAGCAATCCACAAAGAGCCAAAAAAATGGCGAGAATTATACGGGACTGATTTTTCTTATTCACAAAAAAATTTAGAAACCTAAATCATATAAAATCTTGTGAGTATCTTTCCAATTTTTAACAGAGTAACATTGATTTTTATTTAGTAACCTCGACAAAGGGAAGTCATTGCCTTCCTCTTGCATTTTATCACCAAAAAATTTGACAGAATTTTTATCTACATAGTTAAGCACTACCGCTTTACTCATATTACTAGGCATTAAATCAATACCAGTTTCACCTGCAACTCTTGCAACTAAATTTATAAAATTTTTATTTATTTTATCCGCAATAGTTTTGCGTTCTTTTGTAGCTTCATCCCATGCTACATAGTGACGTCTTTGCTCTTTTGAAGCATTTCTGCCAAGAATACTAAAATTGCACATTCCTATACGATCATCAAAATGTTTTCCTGTTCGATGTGGAAAAGCGCTGTCTTGTAAATAATTTTTCAAATAACCTTTTACTGATCTTTTTAATGCCCAATCGCTTTGATGTTTTGTAACTCCATTTTGAACTACGTGTGCGCCATTACATGCAAATACCCATTTTGAACTATAGCACAGGTGACAGCCAATTTGGTTTTTTATGTTTTCGTAACTTGCACCCGAAACAATAGCACATTGGTTTTGCAAAAAAACTTTAATTAAATATTTTTTAAAGCTTTTATCAATTTTTTCAGAACTATTAGTAAGCGTTCCATCCATATCAAATATAAGTATTGGGTCGCTCATAGTTACTCCAATGTATTTTTACATGCAGATGTGCTATTTGTTCGTTGTCACAGTACTTTTTACTGGCATATATATTTCCCACCATGCAATCATCGTCATATACCACTTTGTTGCAGCCATCTAAAACTGCTTTTACAATATTATCTAAATCGGGTCTTCTAGGAATATGTACGCCAAACTCACATTCCATTGTCTTGCGTTTGTTATAAGATTTTGGAATGTCAAAATAAGCACATATTATAAAACTTATTCGTTTATCAGTTGGCGATAAATTTAACTTTTTCATAGCCGACCATGCAGCTTGCTTAATTCTTTGTTCGTATTGTTTAGTCTCTTTTGGCGTATAAATATGACCAGATTTTGTAAATCTTGGTCTTGCTTTGCCAATTGGCTTTCCAGAAACAATAAATTCTAAAGTATTTTGCATGGTGTTTTCCAAAAAATTATATTTTTCTGCCATTTTGCCTAAGTTGAGACAATAGATTTTTTAATTCTTTTGTCGCTTCAAAGTGCTCTGTCTTTGCATTAGGCATAGCGTCAACACGGTTTCTTTCTTTGCATGCATTTCGTTCTCTTAGTTTAACGCTACGCAATAAACTTTCCTCAAACGGTGTTAAATTACTGTTTAGCATTGCTTACCTCATAAGTTTTGCAAAGAACGTACATTTGTTGCCGAGAAACACCAAGAATTCTTGCTGCTCCCGACTGTGTTCCCGCTTGCTTCAATGTTTTAACGACAAGTGCTTTTTTTGCTTTTCGCTGTTCATTTAGAAGCTTTTGCCATTTCATGTGTTGCCTCCTTTAAAAGACTATATGCAGCAAATCGTGATCCAGTTTGGTCACAGGTTACCATTTGTTTTTCAATATGATGCCCATCGTCCTTAAGATCGTGAATACGCGCTGCAAGTCTAAAACACCCATAGTCTTTGAGTGCGTCTATAGGTGTTATTCTGCGTTGCGTGCGAAGATGGTGCAAAATCATTTTTGTTTGAGTTTCCATTAAAAATTCTCCCGCGCCAAATCATCCCAATTTTCTGCATGTAAACAATTTACTTGAGTAAGATAGCTACAAATTCGCTTGGGAAGTTTGAAGTTATTTGTTTTTTTGCGCTTTTCTTTTAGATATACAGCATCAATATCAAAATAATCCTCATCAAAGTCAAAAGAACCTTCAGCGACTATTTCTATTTCTACACCTTTAAGTGTAATGGCCTCAGTAATGTGTGTTAATCTTCTACCGTGCATTGAGTAACCCATGTGAACCTCCAGTATGTTGTTACAAGTAAAACTCTACAAAACATAGTACATATGTCAATAATTTATTTACAATACGTCATCCTTAAAAATATCAATCCAATCGTCAGATGTAATGCCATTCACAATAAACTCTCTTTCAGCGGGTTCTAAATTAGGCATTGCATTTTGAATAAGCTCGCCATCTTCCCAAGAATTAATCTGATCTTGCGTTACATTTATTTCCATTGTGTTGATTTCTTTTGACCAAGGGCTTTTACGTGTGATTTGCATTTTTTTCTCCTATTAATAGAAAAAAAGGGGCTAAGGCCCCTTCTCGTTATATTACCATGAATTTTTCAATATTGAGTCCTGCAATGACAAGAACAATGCCGAAAATTATTACTATCAAAGTATCTTGCTTATTCATGCCCACGATCCGTTTTTCCAAATTGCGCTGTTTAATGCAAAAGCAACTTTTTGTTCCCGATCACGGGTAACATTGTATGGTGATTTTGCACCTTGTGTGTGTGTGGCCCAATGTGTCATGCAGTTATAAACAGCCCATTGGTTTTTACCAAGGTCTCTAAATTCGTTGTCAAGTTGCCCCATTAAGTTTTCAAGCTGTTTTTTATTCCAGTTTTCTTCGCTCGATTTAGTCTTGTGATTAACCAATGTGCGTTTAAAAAACCATTCTACATGGGTTCGGTTAACCTTGTTCGCCATCCAGTGCTGCCACAAATCTTTTTGCGTATGAAAAATTTCGAGACCATTGGCAATTTTAGCCGCAGCTCCCTCTGTAGAAATTTGTGCAGTGTGGCGCATCCAGAGTTTTGAAATGCTGTCCGAGGTAGTGCAGCCATTTAAGCAAAAAAGTCTCATTGCATCTGCCGATGTTTGAAATGCCCAAGAGCCATCATAAGAATTAAAAGCTCGAATGCGAAATTTGACATGATCGCCAACCGCAGGTTCTGTAACCAAATCGTTGAACAAAACTTCAATTTGCATTTTCCTACCACTGTCTAAACAATCTACCTTAAAATCAAAATCATTAGAAATATTTGCAGCTTTAATGCTTTCGTGAGTAGCATTAACCACATCATCGTGAGGTAACACAGTGTATGAGTTGCGGTGAGTGTGTAGAACCTCGTCGGTGTCGGTGCGAACCAAGTTAAAAAGATTTGGCACCTCTTGACCGTTGGGGCGAAGCACAGGCTCTTTGATAGTTTCAAAGTTCCAGTTATTTTCATTAGTAAAATCAAGCATTTGAACCTCCGTTATCTTAATTTGTAAGTACTTCCTATCAAGTGAGTTGGTTGTGTCAACAAATTATTTACTTTTATTTAAAAAAAAATTACCGAGGTGCATAAAAAAAACCCTTCGCGGGAGGTCGAAGGGCTCAGTAACTTAAGAATTCGTGTGGGTGGCCGTTGAAATTTAAAAGTTTGGCGCTTTTTTGTAACGACGTCATCCGAGGTAAACAACCGCCCAGCTTGGAACAAGGCAATTTATGTTATGATGATAGCCACCCACTCGACATTTAAACCATAAGTTCAAAGTGGGGTCCATCAATAAATGGAGATTTTCCTTGGCTACGGCGCAAATCAACGTAAGAAATATATGCTTTTTCCATTGTACAATCCCAATGGCGGATGTCATTGATATGCCAAGCTGCGCCCCAGCGCATGGCAACACCTACGTCAATGGCAGCTTGCTTAACTGCATCAGCAATGTCAAAGTACAATTTTATTTCCCATGACCCACGCGAACCCACATAAGCCATAAGGTCTAAAGCATTGCCGTCAATGTGCTTAGACTTCATAGTTTTCGATGCACCTTTGTTATAAAGCTCGCGCTGTTCTTCAATAGTTCTCAGCCCACAAATTACACCAAAGTCGGTTTTTGTATGGCCTATGGCTGCTTTAGCAACCGCAACTAAACTCTCGTTTACGCCATCCATTCGATCAAGACTGCGTTGTGATAATTTAAAAGTCATTTTCACACCTTTTTAACCTTTTCAAAACTTCGCATACCAGCCAAACCAAGCATTCCAGTTAACACTGGCATCATAACAGACATTTCTGCTTGCGGCACAATAAATCCAAAGCCTGCCGCAATTGGCGATATCAAAAAGTTGACCGCAAGACCTAAGACGCACACATAGCCACACAGGGGCCTCCAAGAGGCTTGAAACCAGTTTCCTTGGGCCTCAACCCTATTAACCTCTACTTGCGCTAATAACGCCTCCTGAGCGTGCTTATCGGCCATCGTGCTTAAATCATGAGCTAACTGTGCCGCTTGATCTTTGTCTTGAATGAACTTGCCAGCTAATTCAGTTGCTGGTCCTATAATTGTGCTAAGTATTCCCATTATTTTCGCCCCATCCATGCTGTTGCGCCCATGAAAGCGCCGACAATGCCAGCGCCAGAAATGTAAAACAAGTTAGAAATGTCGCTAAGTGCAGTGACGCGATCCAAAGGTATAAAGAACATTGTAACCGTAAAGACGCCCATACCGATCAAAGTCCACCGGGCCATGCGAAGTTGGGCTAGATGTTTGCGCAGCGCATCCTCTGTTTCCCTGATCTCTTTGGCTTTTGTCATCTCAGCATCAGACACAACGCCATCGCCATCCATATCATAGGCGTCATACTTTGACTGATCTTCAAGTTTCTTCGCTGCCATCTTTTAAACTCCTGGCGTAAGCAATCGCGTAGTGCTTGTGGTGCGTAATAATAACAACTTTTTCATCTTTGTCATATACAACGTAATTTCCTTTTTTATTCTGGTATAACCTCAAAGCAATACACCGTCGTCTGACTTGTAGTTATCAAGACTTTTGCATCCTCAAGAGCCTCGCTGCACTCGTTCTCAGTAGGAAACTGATTGAGTTGATAATGCTCAATGTTGTTGTTGATGACTACAAACCAAACTAAAAACCACATCACCACTTTCCTTGATAGCGCCCAAGATAATAAAAGCCTGTAACTATGCCAGCACCAGCAATAGCAAATATAAAAGCGCCAAGAACAAAGTTGATTGCATTGTCTATCATTTCTTGCTTTTTGTAAGCTTCTTCTTTGCGTATGCGACGCATCTCACCTTCGATAGCAAGAACCTCTTCCCAAGCTGATGGTCCGTAAGTCCAAGATATATGGTCTTTTATTTCTGCCCTCATAGACTCCATTTTCTTTTTCTGAGCAAAGATTTCAATAGCATTGGCGCTATTATCAGACATCATCTTATAAAATGGAGGGTTCTTTGTTTTGTCTTCAGCGTACTGAAAGTCAGAAAAAGCGGAGCCCCATTTAGCTAGGGTTCCGCTCATTTCTTGTATATCTTTACCTGCACTAATACCCTGCTTTAGAATATTAAACGCACTGGTGGCTAGACCGACCGCTGTTACCGGGTCAATCATTTTGTTAGCCCATCTTAGTCAGCACTGCTACTAAGAGTGCAATGATAAAGCCTGTTGTGCCAATCATGATTGCTTCCATGCGTTTGACCCTGCCAAACAGATCTTTGAATTGAATTCGCATTTCTGTTTGCATAGCAATCACCTCTTTTTCAAGTCCGTCGATACGCTCATGCGCAGATGCAACTGTGCTTTTATTACTCATAAAAATACCCTCAATACCCATGAACCATAAGCTTAGAATAATCACCGCTTATAATTTTCTTTTTTATATATTGCGCAAACTCTTGAGAGCCTAATTGCAAACCACTTTCATGGAGCCATTTTTCAAGCTCTACAAATGGTATTCCGCAAACATGGCGAAATTCTGAATTTCGGTTGTGTCCATCAATTTGCTTTTCTCTGTTGAAATCTAAAATTTCTTGAATATTTTGCGACCTTGAAACAACAACTTTGTTGTCTTCTTGTTTGATTTTGGTTTTTACGTGTTCAATCATTTTTACTTCCTCGGAGCTTTGCCGCCAACCCATGCTTCGTTTACATCTGGCGTCGATAGATCGTCAGCTTTAAGTCTACCTTTTGTATTTCTAGCTCGTTTTGGCGCAGATTTTTTAGCTGTTGTTATAACCTCAGAAGCAAATCCGTTTGCAATTAATATTTTGGCTTCTTCAGCGGTTACTTCGTATTCTGTATTTATCTTAGCTTTTGAACCGTGAACCCATGTACGATCTGTTGTTATTTTGACTTTTGGCATACCTACCTCCTAGAAGGGAAAGGGGGCTTTTTAGCCCCCAATCTTATTTATGTGGTTGTGCAATCTGCAATAAAGCCGTGTGCTTTTTGCGAGGTCACTTGCAAGCCATATTCAACCGAAATCAATCGGCGCTCAGAGTGGCCTGTTTTTGCCAATGGTTCTTGTTTTGCAGTTTGCAAATATGCGACTTCTGCATAGCTTGGATCAAGTACAAAAGCATCACGCGCACGAATATGACGAGAAGGAACAATTTGCAATTCACCAAAGTCACTGATGTACACATCAATAGCTGCGTTGAGCTTGCTGTCTTCTGCTTCTTTATAACGCGTCGCATTACCTGTAAAACCAGAGATAGTTTGCTTATTAAACGAACCACACAAAACGATCGAAGGTTCTGCACCTGCGTCCCAGCATGAAGCGATTACATCTTTTAAAACTGTTTCTGTAAGCGCGCGTTGCGTACCATCTGTTGCCGCAGCATCAGGATACCCAGCTTCTCCTGTACCAGATGTCGTACCAGCAGCACCACCACTACCAAAAGATGTGTTGGTGGTAATAAAAGCCGGTAGACCAGCCGTTTGACGGGCTGTGCCAGAAGCACCTGCCGAAGCCGCAACATTTGAAAGAAGCATTGCTTCCATATCACGCTTCAACTCTTTAAGTTTAAATGCAACTTGCTCTGCAACAGTTTGTGCGTCACCAACACCATTAACAGCATTTGCAGTTGAAGAAACTTCAACGACTTTATCTGATATTTGTGTATAGTTCCCTTTACGAACTGCATTAGTACCAGCATCGTTAGCTGGTGAAGCTTCGCCTTCAATCACACGGTTTGAAGTACTTGCGGCTGCAAGATCAACTTCTGCCCACTCGAAATAGGTATTTTCTGCGTTACGAGTGCCAATAGTAGACATCAAAACTGTCTCAGTTGGAGTTATCGAGGTAAGTGCATCTTGCACATCCTCACGAATTGTTGTGACGTCATACGTCTCGTTTGTATTAGCTGTAACACCCATGGTGTTCTCCTTTCGCTATGACAATAGATAATCGGCAACGCTTGAAATGTCGCCGCGCTTTTTCATCCTAGACCGTTTTTGTTGCCGCTTTTTTTCTTTGCCGTCTTCTGTTCGTTTGGCACCGGGCTTAAGAGCGGGTCGAGCGCCTTTAGATTTTTGCTCAACTTTTCCTCTTTTTTCCACTAGCTTACGATAGGCAACTGCATCGCGCATTATTTTGAATTCCCAACCATGCGATAATGCACCGAAAATCTCAGGAGGAACGCCATAATGGTTGGTTGCTATAGTCTGAATATCTGAAAGCAATTTTTTGCCTTTTTCAGGGTCACGCAACTCTGGCATTTCTTCTTTGATTTTTTCTGCTTGTTCAGCACGATACGCTTGTAGTTGGTTATATTCTACTTCTGCTTGCTGCTGTTTAAGAGATTGAGCTTCGTTTTTAAACTTATCATACTCTTGCTCAGCATCACGATATTCTCCCAATTGTATCGCATAAGCTAAAGGGTCACTATTTTCTAGTTCCTTTGATGGCTTTTGCGGACGCTGTGGGATGTTACCATTTTCAAAGTCGGCAATGCGTTGCGCCAATTGACCACGCTCTGCTAACATGGCTTGTTGCAAATTTTCCAACTCTTTACGAGATTGAGCATTTTGCTCCATGCCTTTTTGGATGTAATCTTGCCCAGCGAAGTCTTGCTTTAGCTCTTTTAGGGTCACTTTCTTCATACGACCATCGGACTTTACTTCAAGTTCGTAATCGTCTGAAAGCTCCAAAGGAACGGCTGCTTCTGTTGCATATTCATCCTCAGCTACAATTTCACTATCAAGCTCAAGCTCTTCGTCACTATTATAGCCAGTGTCATCATCGCTCTCGGCAATATAGTCTTCTATATCAGACTGACCGTCATCAGTTTCCTCTATAGCGGCTTCTACTGCTTCGCTTTGATTTTCTTGTGTTGGCGTTTCTTGCTCTGGAGTTTCCATAAGCATTGAAGCCACGGAGCTAATGCTTCCGTCATTAGGTTCAGTCGTCATCGCGGTGCCGATCCTTTCTTGTCTACGAGTGTCTCTGCATCAATATCACCTTGCAAAAGATACCCAATTTCATTTAACGCAAGTACAATATGGTGAGCTTTTTCTCTTACCTCTGACTCTTGCGCAGCGCTATTTGCAAAAATAAGCATTTGCCTTTCTCGCAAATCTTGTAATGTAGCTATGAAGTTCTCATCGCGTAATAAAGCTTTAGCCCGTGCCGCGCGTTTCTTGTACTCCATATCCACCCATCATTTGTTCGTTGTGCGGTCGACTTGCATCTTGTGCCGATTTAATGGCTGCAACATCAACTTTACCGCCATATTGCCCTAAAATCTTTGCAACTTCAACTGCAAGGTCTTGCACCATGCTATCTCGGCTTAAATCGTCTTTCATTGCAAGCTCATGCATTTTAAATTGCTGATCTGCTTGTGCTTTTTGTGCATCTAATTGCAGCTTGGCCATGTCGATCTGCATCTTGCTTTGTGCTTTCATCTGTTCAGCTGCTAAAAACGCTTGATTAGGATCACTTGTAGGCATACCAGCTTCTTGCTGTGCTTGTTGTGCTTGTTCAGTTTCTTGTTGTTTTTGCGCTATAAGCTCTTGCTCACTTTCTGGAGTTACAGGCAAATAGTATCGGTCACTGTTTTTAAGACCTACAGCAGACAAAACGTCCGCAAGTGTATTCCTGACGTTTGTCATAGTTACTAGGCCGTTTTGTGGCCCGTATTGTTGCCAAACGCTCATTTGCATTTGCAATGTTTCACGAAGAACTACTGCCTTTTCTTGCTCTCTACCAGTGCCTATTCCAACATTTACAATCATATCCATATCAGCATTCCATGCCGAGGGATCAACAGAAACAAAATTATTGTTTAAACGTATAATTTCTTCTCTGTTTGAATTTTTAATAATTGTAGAAGCTATCAACTTAAATAAGCGGCGCATACCTCCTTCAGCAAGATTTCGAGCTATAACTTCTGCTTGACCCGCAGCGCCTTCCATAGTTGCTGCGACGGCTGTTGCAGTTGCACTTTGCAAAATATCAGGATCTAAACCTTGTGCAGCCTTAGAAACTCCCGTTTTGTTATCAACCAACATATCAAAATATTGCAGCGCGGGCAAAGTAGAGCCCGCAGTAAACGGCACAACTTGTTCACGAATAGAACCCGCTGTTTTGACACGAACAATTCTACCAATCTCGTTGTTTAACAAATCGTCAACTGAAACTTGACCATCTACGATTTCAAGACCTGGGTTGTTTGTAAGTGCTACGTTATCAAGTACACCACGAAGCATTGCAGTGGCGGCATCTTGGTCATCAATTACTAAATCAACAAGACTGCGGCCGAAAAAAGCATGAGGCTCTGGATCAACCTCAAAAATTGCAAATGGCACTTCATCAGCTAATTCGTAAGAAAGCATTTTGTAACCCGAACCAGCTAAAATAAATTGATAAAGCTGAGGAATGCCGGTTCCCTCTACATCGACCTTCATATAACATTCTGTAACAACAACTTTTTTTGATGTTGGGTCAACGCTTTCATCATCATCTTCGTCTATAGAATAGCCACGGCGTTCAAATTCAGCTTCGCTCTCAATCGTTGCCATTGTTCCGGCAATTCCAGCTAAATCGTCTTCATCGTATCCCATTGCGATTAAATCGCCGATTGTTAAGTCAGTTCTGTGACCGATTACAAAGAAATCGTCTACCGATCTTGCATTTCGGTCTACAAAAAACTCTTCTGGAGGTACAGAAACTATTGAAATATCGCCATTTTCTTTTTTTTGACTTAATTTGCAATCATAAATAGGACGCTCAATCTCAACACCCTGCTGATCGGCTTCAATCTCTACTGAGATTGTTTGCTCTAAAACTTCTACATCATCACTTTCAGCTAAATAAATAAATTCTTCTTCAGTTAATCCGGTATGTGTAGATATTTTTGTTTCTGACTTGTCTTCAAACATGACCTTTGCAACGCCGCACTTTTTGACCATAGCGTCTTGGAAAACATCATTTAGCAAACGAAATCCATTATTTTGCATAAATTTATAATTTGCATATTTTGTCATTTGCTCGGCGGATTGCACATCTTCAGGCATACGTGGAACAAACTCAACAGCATTATCGTTACTTAAAAATACGCGCTGAATAGATGGTTTCATTCCACGCACAACGTCACGACATTTTGTTGCAACGACTTTCGACCTACCAGTTTCGTAGCCTATATCAACTTCACCATCAAAATAGCGTTGTGATTTAAGCCTCGGCTCTGATATTTCGCTTTCAATAAAATCAACTGCGTCGCGCACCGCTTTTTGTATGATACCTTGTACTGTATCGCGATCTAATGGCTCAATACGCATAACTGTATTCCTTTATTACTGCGGCACGGCGGAAGATGGCGTCAACATATTCATCATGCTAGCGCCTTCTTGTGACTGCATTTGCGTAGCACTTCTTTGCGTTCCGCGGCGCGATACATCAATAAACTTATTTACACGTTCTTGTGCTTTAGCAAGACCACTTTCGTCTAACAAAAGCTGTTTAATTCGATTGGCATCTTGAGACATCATTAGCATCACAACTTCAGATCGTTGCTCTGGAGACATTTGCGGCTCTGCTTTTTTAACCATTCGAGCAATCATTCTTGCTACACCAATCATAGACGCGCCATCAACCGCTAAATCTAGCAAATCTATGTCATTTCCTTGCTGTTTCATAAGAGCGTTTGTTATTGCTGTAGGGCTTTGGCCAAGTATTTCATTTGCAGCATTATTAGCTTCTTTTGCTACAGAAAGCCTTCGCAACATTTCTGGAAGGTTTTGTTCAGGGAAAATCTCACGGAGCAATTGACCTTGAGCATTATCTTCGTCAAGTAACTTTTTAATTGTTCCTGCAGCGGTGCCACCACTTAGCATCCTTCGTAACGATGACATAACTCCAAGACGAAATGACTTTGTTGTCTCATCGCCAAGAGAAAGCGCCTTCTCCCATTCAATCTGAGCAACGTCTATTTCTGGTGTAGCTTTCATTACGCTTTTGCCTACATCAAAAGCTTCACCTTCATTTTTCATTTGTCGCCAAGTTTGACGCGCAGCTTGCGTATCTGGGCTTATATTATCTATAAGTCCACGAAGAGTATTCTCTAGGTCACCTAACGCTTCACCAGCCGCACCTTTTCCTTCTTTATAAAGGTCTTGCACGCGGTTTGCTATGGCTCTACGAACCAATTCTGCTTGACCAATGGTTGGTGTTCCTGTGACAACAACCTTTCCATCTTGGTCTAACTTAAAAAACATAGATGCTCCAGGCGTTGCCTCTATTGCTTCTTCTACTTCCGCAAACGCTCGTCTTGCACCTTGAAAAATCATACCCAATTCAGATACAAGTTCTTGTGGCACATCTGCGTTTGCCCAATCAGACTTATAAAGCTGATTAGCTTGTTCTTTAAGGTCTGTAAGTCGTTGAGTATTTTGTTTAATAATATTTTGATCAGCTCCGCCGAGCACACCTTCTAAATATTCAGTGACTTCTTTGCGAGTTGCTGATGGTCTTGGTCCCAATCCCTTGCGCAACAATTCAGCTGCTTCGCCACCACTAGCACGATATGAACGCATCACATCACGAAGAGTGGCATTTTCTACCAGTAGACCACCATCCATTACTAAACGAAAAGCATCGTCTGGGCTAATACCACGCTCTTGCGCCAGCCTCTGAATTTCACGCTCTGCTGCTTTACTAGCTTTTGCACCTTTGCTGCGGCGTGCAAAATCAATCATGCCGCCTATGCCTTTTTCAAGCAAGTTACCAGCAACCTGACCACCAAGTCCTAATACGGTGCCAGTAACTGTGCCATAACCGGCGCCTTCAATTCTATTTAATAAACCACCTTCAGCAGTACCGGCTCCTGTCAAAGCACCTTGTGCCGCTCCTACTGCTGCGCCACCAGCAAGAGTTTGAGTTCCAGTTGTTCCCAAAACTTTGCCTGTTGCTTGCCCAACTAATCGAGTAAGAAAAGGAAGTCTTGATCCAATTCCAGCGATAGCCGCAGTACCACCAGACATAATGGTTGCAACAATGGCTGGAAGAGCGGCTCCGCCAACCTCAAATGCGCCCGCTTCTATTGGCCTTGCTTCTGAATATGCATCTAAATTGCCACGTATTTCACTAACCAAGTCTTCGTATTCACGGTCAGAACCAATGCTTTTTATATAAGCTTCTATTTCATCTGCTGTGCCGAAAGTAAGACCTTGCAAAAATGTACGACCGCGTTCTGTTGGAGCTTCTGGCTCTGGTGCAATTTGATCAAGCAGTTCTTGTAATGTTGGTTTAGCCATCTATTTTTCCCTCCGCCTTCGCCGCTTCAGTCAATTCGCGAACTTTTTCTGGAGTAAGTTTATCCCACTGGCGTTGCGTAATTCCTGTTGCCCATTTTGGCACTGGCCCATTCGGCTGCGCATTACTACCTCCGTCTTCACCTTCGTCGCCGCCGCTCGGAACAGGCAAGGGCTCAATTCTAGGCTGTTTTGGTTTAACCAATACTTGTTCGGCAATGTCTCTTGATATACCGGAAAGTTCTGCTTGTCTCAGAGAACGCTCGCGCTCATCCGAAACCATTTGATACCATGTATCAGCTGTTTTCTGTGTTGTTGACATAATTTGATTGCGTACAGCAGGTGTCAACGACCCTTCGCCGCCTAGGAAATTCCTCAATCCGGTCCATGCTGCGGCAACTCCACCTCCTGCTGCACCTACGGCAGCACTTTCTTCAGCGCGCACGACACTTTCGGGGTCAAGTAATTTAGAGAACGAAATAGAAATAACAAGATCGTTTACTCCAGACGGTGTTCCTGATTTCTGAGCAGCAATAGCTCTTGAAATCTGCCCATATGCATTGAAAATCTCATTGTAAGGTTTCATCAGTTTGTAAATTGCGGTATTTTGCTGATTTATTATTGTATTTTTATCTGAGTCAAGCTGACCTGTTTTGTCTTCGTATATAATTTCACCGGTAACTGGATCAATTATCTTACCATCTACTTTTGTTCCTGAACGCTTAGTTTCAGCAAGCCATCTTTCGTATGCCTGTGCGCCTGTCATAGCGCCCTGCAAAATGGCTTGTGCGTAGGGCTTTCCACCTTTTTGGTTAGATAGCCACTGTGCAGTCTTATTATCAGTCTCGCGGCCTCTCATCGCCTCTCTGTCACGATCTGCTATAGCGCCAAGCTTTTCACCGGCCCTACTGCGACTAAAAGCAGACATAATTTGCCGCGATCTTGGGTCTCGCAACATACCCATCAAGCCACCACTTTGCTGCATTTGCTGCATTTGTTGTGCCGTTGGCTGCATTTGCTGCCCTTTAACTTGTCCGTCCATTGCTGAAGCTCCTCCAAAAATTTCGGCTTCTAAAGACTTTTCAACCGTCCCGTTGTTAGGAATTGCCTTGGGGCCAGCTTTGTTTGCTTTACCAAAAACGTGTTGCCCAATGGTCATCCAATCACCACCATAAGATGCGCCCCAAATAGGATCAGCAAGCTGCGGGTTGTAATAATGAGTTGCACCGCCTGTCGGGTCTTCATATTCACCAGCAAGCAAAGCATCAGCAACTTCATACGCTTTGGCACTTGGCGTGAAGCTCATATCTTGGCCTTGTTCGCCGCCAGCATAACCAGTGGTACTGTTCCACGCAGAGAAATGACCCGGCTGCAAAATGACTTTGCCAAGATCACTGCCACCAGCAAGACGGTTCATAATTACCGACCCAACAGCTACCATGCCATTATAGCCTTGGTTTCCAGCCTCGGCTTGCAGTGTTTTTGCCAGTAAATCTCGTTGTGTTAGTTCCATTTAAGCAAATGTTCCAATGGCAGTTAGAAAATCAAACAAACCGGGGTTGCCACTTTCTGTGACTGTTTGTTTTGGAAAACTACTAAGTAAGCCAGAACCAGTTTGCAAAGCCTGACCGGGATATCCTAAGTTAATCATTGTTTGCTGACGCCCAGCATCCAGCATTGCTTGCTGTGCAGCTTGCGCTCTAGCCGCCGCCGCTTGTTGCTGGTCTAAAGCGCGCATACCTTGACCAAACATAGTTGATCCAAGACCTCGCAAACCCGATGCGCCGCTCTGCTGATACCCCAATCCAGTAAATTGAGATTGCAAGTTTTGCATCCGTGCCGCTTGCTCTCTTGCAGCCGCCGCTTCAGCCGCCGACCGTTGCCCGGTAACGTCAAATTGTGCAGACTGCATTGCTTGATTGTATGCTTGCTGACGTTGATTAGCCGCCATGTCAGCCGCCATTCGTCCATATTGACCGTATGTCTCACCTTCAGCCAAACCAAAACGTGACCCGCCAAAAGCCCCCGCACTTGTAGCTTGAGCGCCTAAAGCGTTTAAAGCCTGTTCTCTTTGTCGAGCAATATCGGCTTCACCTCGCTGAATGACTTGCTCTGTATAAGGGTTCATATACTGAGCTGCGTCTGTCTGCGCCAATGAAGGGCTTTGCGTCTGACCAACCGCTTTCACCGTAGGTGCCTGAAAGTTAGCCATGCGGTTATATACGTCACCCGCTTGAGTTTGATATTGTTGAGCTTGCCCAAAAACGTTTGAACCAATCACTTTAAAAACCCTCCAAAGAAATCACCAACTTTTCCGAAATTACCTACGCCATCATCGCCGCCTCCTGAAAAAAATCCTGACGAAGGAGCCGCAGCATCAATAAAGCTATCGTTGTTTACATACCCGTATGTATTTGCACCCGGTGTTGTTTCCGGGAATAGTCCATAATGTGTTGCTAAAGCTGCAGCAGTTCCGTCAGAGTCGCTATTATTATACTGATTTCCGCCACCGCCGCCGGGCATGGTTACAGGGGCGTTTGGATTAACATACCCATAAGAACGAGTGCCGGGTTCGCCAGTAACAGGGTCTCGGTAAAAAGATCGCAAGAAGTCGTATTGTCCCGGATACTGTTCTCCGTAAGCAGTTTCTATTTGCTCTTGGAATGGCTGACTACTGTAAGCTTCAACCCCGCCGACATTTACTGTAGGCATTGACGGAGGTGCAACCGTTCCTAAACCAAGAGAGCTAAGAAGATCATTTGTGCCGCTATACATTGCCTCAGGAGCAACAGCTTGATATTGCGGAACATTTACTGGGCCAGCGCTATATTGCTCCAACATTTGATTTAGAAAAAAGTTTCTTGCCGCTTTGGTTTGCGGATCAAGTTGGCCTGTTTGGTCTGGTGTACCAAATAAAAAATCCATTATGCCCATTTTATAACTCCGAACGGTTTAAACATTTATACCATATTTCTTGCACTTTAACACCCCTAGCCATTACCATGTCGAAAGCGATACACGTTTCCATATCGCAGAGGAGCCATTGTAAGAGTTTACACAAATATAAATGTAATTTGCATCCCAAGCCACCATCCCGCTTACGTCTCCGACTGCTCCTATATTTGAGTTAGGAGTTGCCTGTTTTGTTGCAAGTTGCCTAAAATCTCCATTTGCAGAAATGACCGCGTAACTATTTGTATCATCCCATAAAATTATTCCGTTTTCAGACGGGTTATCATCTGCCGTTTTAAAGTAAAGGCGTGGCAATTGTCGGCGCAAATAAGTTGTTAAGCTGTTACCCCAAGCTTTAATGTTATCGCCGATTGGTGGTAATACTGGTGCAACCATTATCTTTGCCCACCCGGTTTTGCATCAATTCTCATCGTACCAACTTTCCACGCAGAATATGGAGTGTCACCGTCAACGCGCATTTTAATTTGTCTTCCTGAAAATCTAACAGAAGTCGGATTGGCAGGAGCAAACGGCCCATGCGAATATTCTGTGTCATTTGGATAAAATTTACTTTTAAAGGTTAAGTTGACATCACCTTGCGTTTTTTCATCAGGTATCAAGTCAGTAACGTGCATGATATTATCACCTGCGCCAATGCTTATTGGACCAGTTTGTGCAAAAACAGCTTGCTGAGCACTAGAGGTTTCATACGAAACACCCACTTCATGGTCATATAGCGCACCACCTTCGTTCATTAGTAACGGGTACTCAAACACACCACGAGATGCACCTGTTGTTCGCGAAAGGTTGCCAATAAGCCAATGGTTTTCTTTATAATCAAATGCAACATAACGGTCTATTTCGTTGCTGTTTGACGATGGATAAAACCACCAGATTTCGCCAAACTGCCCATTAGTAAATGCCCAAGTTTTGCTTTTTTGCGATGTGTTTATATCGCCGAAAACATAATCGTGAACAGCGCAGGGAATTTCTGAAACTACGTTTCCATCAAACCGAAAGAAACCTCCATTGCCCATCCAAAACACGCCCATATCTACATCAGCCGCAGCCTTGCGTGATATAATACCACAGCTTGTACTTACACGCTCAAACCCAAAAACATATGGAGGGCCAACGTATGTGGCTGTGTGAGCGTCAATGTCAGTGATAATTAAAGTTTTTCCTCTAGTACGGATTGCAGTTTGTATCTGGCCAGATGTTTGCAGTTCAATATCACCAGCTTCGTTTGTAGTCGCGGGTGTCCAGCTTGTGTTGTTTTCGCGGTCGCACCACTGCACCTTGCGAGGGTTACCACCAGCTCCAAGTGCAAGAATAAAACGCTCCTCTGTAACTATTAGCCCAGCGTTATTTGTCGGTGCGTTAGAAATTGCTGCTGCATCTGCGCTTGCTCCAAGTTGCCATTCAAGTAAACGCCCATCAGCCGTTGAGCAAGCAACCAAATACTCGCCAAAATTATCTAACGACCAAGTGGTCGCCTCTACTAAATTTCCTGTTTCTGGGCGAGGTGTTCCATATGTACTAATTCCGTAAAACCCGTATCCGTATCCAACATTATATGCAGCGGTCTCTAAGCCATCGGTTAAGTCTGTGGGAGTTATATCATATGCTGTACCACCAGAAACCACTGCAAACAGCTCGTTAAAAGAACCAGCAGAAACATAACGAGTGCCATTGTTACTTTGCCAAGTGTGCATACTTCTTGGCGCATTCTGCGTAATGCTTGCAATGTTTCCATTAGAACGCCACCCACCAATTGGCCGAAGTGATCCGTCCCGCCAGCGAACAAGAGACCCGTCTTCCCAACGGCCAGTTGCATCTAAATCCGTGCCTGTTTTGTAAAATCCGGCTGGTATTTTTAAGGGTATTAAAGGCATTTTTACCTTACTCCGGTTGCGGCGGCCAAGAAATGTTGTTGGGAAACCCAGATTGTTGCGGAACATCAAGGAGAGCTTGACGATACACAGTCCACTCGTTCTGTTTATCTGAAGATAGAGATGCCCAGCGCAGTGGGTTGCTGACTACTACATCTACCTCCACTAACAAGCTGTCTCTCTCGGCCCTTACTTGGGCAGCTAAACCAGCATCAAGCTCTGCCTGTGTAGGAGCAACGTATGCACCAAAGTCTGTACCAACCAAAGCTAGGATGGCAGCGTTGTCTATGGTGGTGTCAGTGTCAGATGGGTCCACAGTGTAGGGTATCCAGCCGTATGTGGGGTGGTTGATCTCAACGTCCATGCCTAAATTATCAGACTGAAGTGACTGTGCGTTGCGCACTTCTGTTATTTGAATGCTCATTAGGAAATCCTCAAGAATATTGTGCCGCGACCATAAGTGCTAGTGCTATTGTAAGTCACAGAGCCCATAGCTCTCCATGTTCCTGACATCGTGGTATCTCCACGGGCCAAACCTGTCATATTTGCGTTATAAACATTGTTATTAACAGTTAAGTTTTGAATGGCATTAACGCCGCCGCTCTGCAATGAACTGCCAGACACTGAAGAGCCAGATGTCACTGAAGAACCATTCTTGACCAGAAAAGCATATGTTCCAACCGCGCCAAATGTTGTTGGCTGCGTATATAGGCTGGCCGCAGTAATAAAACCGCTATTGTTTGTTAGCTGACTTGTGGTTGTGGGAATGTTTGAGATTGACGCTGCTTGCGATGACGTAAGTAGCGAATATCCAGACTGAAAAGTTAAAGCTAACGTGCCGTTTGACGTTATAGGTGACCCAGAGACTGAAAAACCAGTGGGAGCCGTTAAAGCAACACTCGTAACCGATCCCGTTCCGACAGAAGCATTGATATATGTTTTTATGTCTGACAAAGCCACCTGTTTCATCGTGCCATTGTCATTAAAAACAACTCTATCAGCATCAACAACAGTCGTGGATGTCGCGCTAGTGTCTCCGTCTAATATGTTAATTTCTGTAGTTGATACCGAAAGCCCATCTAGCGAGTTTAATTCGGCGGCGGTGGCGGTTACCGCCGTTCCTCCAATTTTCCAAGAACCAGTAGTAAGGTTTGGCTCAATTGTTGTAACGCCATTCAAACCATCGCCAATATTGTCAAGTGTATTGTTAAGAATTAAGCCCCAACTGTCTTCTGACCCACCAATTGTCGGTTTTGTAATCGTCACAGCCATCTAAATCTCCTTTAAGCGGCAGTCTGCACAACGGTCCATGTGCCATTTATAGCAGAAACTTCATTCCATGTCTTGTTATCTATCTGCTGTAAGTCCCATAGGAAACGAACAGATGGCTCAACGGGAGCGCCCATTAAAATTTCATCACTAGCTAAAATATGCACTTGATTGAACGGGACGGGGTTAATCCGAGAAGTTGCAATAAGTTTATTTGGCTTTATGTGAGCAAGTTGCTGCACAACGATATTGTCGACGACAGCCGATCCTGCTGTAATTTTGGCAGGGGTTATTAATTGCTGCAATTCAACATTTGCGCTTTCGACAACAAATGTTGACGTTAAACTATTTGCTTGAAAAGCATAATTAACAGTTACAACAACGTCTTGAATATTGAGCGTTGATGTAAGACCAGCTATTGTGAAATTATGAACCTCAGTAATTGAAATGCTGTCTACTATTGGCACAATACTTAAGTTTTGAGCCGTAATAGCACCAGAAATTTCGATTGCCGCACTATCTATAATCGAAGTTATAGTAAGATCGTTAGGAATTAAGTGATGAACTGAAGTAACTATGGCAGTGTCAACGACCGCCGTTGTGCTTATATTGTTTGCATCAAAATTATAAACGCTGTTTAAGCCAATTGCATCCAAAACAGGAGCATTAGCGGTAATTTCTACAGCTGTAAGACTATACAAAAGTGATGAAACGACGCTGTCAACCAAAGGTGCGCTTAATGTAATTTCGTCACACGAAAATGAATATTGCGACGCAACATTTATAACATCAATAACTGGCGTTGAAGTTATATCGGATAAAGAGAAACTATGTTCGACTTGAATGGAAGCGTTATCAATTTGCGCATTTTGCGCCTCAATCGAATTAGCATTCAAGACGTGAGTTTGGTTCAAATTGGCTTGATCCACTGCCGGATTGCCAGCCGCAATATCAGACGCTACAAAGTTAAGCCCAAGTGCTTGAACCTGACTTGTTGCGCTTATTGGAGCAGAAGCTAGTGGACTAAAACCAAGCATAGTCGATCCTTACGGTTTAGTTGGGAAGTCGCCTTCATCCAAATTAGGCCAGTTGGAGTGGCTGGTGATGTCACGCAATGCCTGGCGGTAGGTTGTCATCGCTGCGTCCATCGTCACATCAGTGAGCGCAAAGTAATCTGTTGCATTAAGCAACTCGTCACGTTTCATGCGATTTTCTTGAGCTACTCTATCATCTAGCCTGGCCTGATGCGCAGCTTCTTGCTCCGCCTTAGTAATTGCATCGCCCTTTTCATCCGTCGTGTCTCGGAACATATCGCGGGCAACGTACTTCTCGACCCAATTTCCATTGGCGTCTTGCTCCACACCGTCCCTCACAGATATTTGGTATGCTCCCGTTGCGGCAGGTGGACTGCGTAGAACTGCATCCAAGTTAAGTGCATCAAGGGTTGCAGCCTTCCAAACTCTCGGCAGCGACATGTTGGGATTTAGAGCCCGCCATTGCCCTTGCGTTTTGACTACGCCTGTTGTTCTGTTTCTGTATTCACTCATTTGATTGATCCTTTCGTATGAGCTTGATTATGCGAGTGCATAGTAAATATAGTTTCCTGTCGGAAGTGCCGCACCGATCTCGAACCCAGAACTGTTGGGGTCAATTTCGTCAACATTTGTAACTTCTAATGCGTTACTGTTTAAAGACAGTCTGCTATCATTCCCGCTCACAATTCCTCGAGTCGAGTCGTAGGTGAGCCAGTTACCAGCCGCATCTGTCCGCTTCAACATTACAAGAGAGCTTCCGCTAGAAAATCCACAGTCAACAACAGTATTAGAGCCGGTTGTGTGTGCTATGCCTCCAACTTTTGATACACCATCCGCTGTGCCAAAGCAGAACATGATGTAATTGGCCGAGTTAGTATTGAGGCTAGTTGCCACACGAATGGTTGAAGCAGTTGGAGCCGTCCCATCCCAAATTGTTGACGAAGTAACCGCTGCGTCACTATTTAAGATCAGATGATAGTCCTCTGGCGAGGAGGCGTGTGCATCTTTGTGGTAGACGTACCAATCGTGGCTTGCTGTGTCTCTCTTCACCCACACCATCTCCGGTATCGTCTGGACGTCATGGTTCAACGTCCTAGCGCCTGTTCCTTTTCCCATATACATATGATGGTCAAAGAACGATCTTGCAGTTTTCCATAAGTACGCGACACCGGGGTTGTTGGAGGTGTTCAATGTAGCCGTACCAACGCCCTCGTTGTTGTCCCACCCAGTTGCAGCAATAGGTCCATTTCCTCCGATTGCATTGCTGTTGGTTTTTACCGCTTGGGTAGGCCAATCCCTAGTGCTGACAAACCAATCCGTTATGTACGAGGCTATACTCTTTGTAATTACCATATCCGTTGTGAAGCCAGACTTGTAATATGGCAGAGGTGTGCTTTCACCTACGTTATCGACCTTAAATACCTTCGTGACATCTGTAGGTTTGCCCATATTTCCGCGGCGGATCGCCATGTAAATATATTCATTATTGTTATAATTTAGCTGATTATTTCTAATCTGGAAGCCTGTGTTTTCTGTCTTCACCCAATGATTAGTGGTTTTTCGACCGCCATAACTGTCGGTGAACCAAACTGGGTTATATTGATTATATGCGTACTCGTTTGGTATCCCTGTCAGAGAATTCATCATATACCGCTTATCACCATAATCCTTTGGCGTGATCCATATACTTTGAGGACGAAAGCCTAGGTCAATCATAGCGCCATCATATTGGTCACCATTTCCGGTGTAGGTGCCGCATTTAATCATGTCTTGGTTGCTGTCGTCGCCGTGCGTTGAACCATCGTTATGGGCAAAGACATAATAAGTATATGTGGTATTGTTGCTGTTTACTTTGCCATCAGAACCGACTGTGAACTCGGTTGAAGTTGGGTCCACATAGCTGCTATTGTTTCCAAAAACGCTGTTACTTGAGCCTTTGGCGTAAGCAAGATTGAGATAATTCCAACTTGTTGTCCCAGCAAAGCCTCGATGCCAAAATGCCCAGTGGTTCCCAGAACTCTTCACCCAGATCATGCCTACAGTCCCATTCAGTCCATGGGTGATCGCCTGAGTGCTTCCATTTCCTGTGTACTGGCCGTGTGCAAAGAAATCATCAGCATTTCGCCATGTTTGACTGTAATATTCATAGCCACTGTAATTGCCTTGAAGATAGTTACCACTCGAAAGAGTGTAGCCATCTGTGTTAAATGTGGATAGGTTGTAGGTGGCTTCTGCTCCAGAAGACCCAAGGTCAAACTCCTTGGTGGCACCGCGTGTTGTATCTGTTAATACGCTTCGTGCTGCGCTGTTAGTGACATCCGATCTTGCTGTAAGCACAGCGCCGCCGTGCGTAGATAAGTCAACTCCGTTGGTTATAGTTTGTGTTGCTGACGTACCTGCGTAGCGATTAATTGAATAAACGTCCTCAATATTTAAGCCGCCAGAAGAGCCACTGCTGCTAACTGGCATTGTCTTTCGGATAGCTATGTATATATATTTTGACCCATTTACGTTTTCGTAATTGTTTGACGATGCACCAGTTTTCCATCCCGAACTATCCGTTTGAGCCCAGTTAGCGTATGTGAAGAATTGTGCTGCACCAACAAGATTTGGGTAAAGTGTTTCAGCGGTGCCAGAAGCAGTCATCCCCCTCGTTTGATCGTGGATTTTCCAATGGTCGTATTGTCCGCCGTTAGTAATTCTCTTTGTTAATATAAATTCGGCCTCAAAGCCAACATCGATGGTTCTAAGGGAAGTGCCATCGCCTGTATACACACCACATCTAATGATGTCTTGATCGGCATTTGCACCAAATATTCCATCTCCGTTATTATCTGCAAAGATATAGGCTACATATGTATGTCCATTAGTATTAAAAAAAGTAGAACTTGCACTGGAAACGTAGAAGTCTGTGGTAGTGGGTGCTGTCGAGGGAAAGGCACTATTTGGTTCCTCATTAACAGCACCGCTCATATTAAGGTTGTTTTCATTTGAAGATAGGTCTTTGTGCCAAACCCACCAAAAATCTAAATTACCACTGTTACTTGTACTTTTAATCATGATGCAGCCCACGTCATGATTTAGTGCGTGACCAATACTTCGACTATTTGTGCCGTCCCCGGTCCATGTTTGTACATCAAAGAACGATGCGTGCTTTTTAAATGACCAACCCACATAATTCTCGGTTGTGTCGTTTATTACGTTATGGGTTCCTATAGAAAAACCATCGGCATTAAAGGAAGTTAGACCTGTCGAATTAGTTACGCTTGCACTGTACGGCCAACCTGTTTTAAGTGCCTTAGTAGCTCCACGCTCAGTATCATAAAATTGGTGGTCTGTGGCAGCACTTCTGGACTTTAGCCACACCAAACCACCATCAGTTGCCATATCAAGGTTAGTTACAATTGACTGTGCAGAGCCCGTTCCCGTGTAAGTAGAAATGTTAAATACATCTTGAACATAGGTAGCAGAGCCACCACCGCTGCTTGATAGGGTCCAAGTGCCGTTCGTGTCGTATTGGTAGACCGTGTCGTTTGTGTTTCCAACAGCATACATTTTGGTTGCGTCTGGGTCAAAAGCAAGGCCGCGCGGAAAACCCATTTCGTTACTTAGATCGAAGTTTTTATTTGCATATGACCCACTTGATATGTCCCACGCAGTCGTGAGGTCATATTGTTTTATATCCGTTGCTATAGTGTCTTGCACAAATACTTGCGTCCCAGACGAATTAAAGTGAATTTGACTAAAGCCATAAGTCCGGTTACTGCCACTTGCGGTATAATTTGCGCTATTTGTCAGCTCTAAGAAGTTGTTGTAACTAGCGGTGCTTAAGTCGAACGCTGTTGATAAATCCCATTCAAATATACCGGGCTTATCCCCATACAGCGTATAGTTTTGAGCAGCAATATAAAATTTAGTTCCATCGGGTTTGAATGCTGCACCTCTGGGGACTTCATTTGTGCTGAAATGATGCAGGCTTTTACTATCTGCTGAAGCGGTACTCACATCGTAAGCGGTAGTGAGCGTATGTTGGTGGTATTTCGCGTTGTTGTGATCCAGATTATAAAGTTTAGTACCATTGTCCCCAAAGCAAAAAGACAACAGTGAGCCTTGAGCACTAGCAAGAGCATAATCAGAACTTGATCCATCGTATGATGCGGTTGTCACATCCCACGCCGTTGATAGACTATAAGTGAAGAATTTCTTAGTAGTAAAATCAGAGACAATCATCTTTGTGCCAGCAGGGTTAAAATCAACACCACTTGGGAAAGTCGCCTGAGATGAAACATCGTAACTTTTGTTTGCGTAGCTTGCGCCCGATATGTCGAGCGTAGAAGAGCCACTTCCGCCACCGCCGCCGCCGCCACCGCCGCCAGAACCTGTTGAAACACCAGCGGCAGCTGCGGTAAGTTTTTTAGTTGTCGCCATTGGTTTGCGCTCCTTATGCTAGTGCTTGACCAGCCGTAAAGCCTCGCCATGTGGTCCCACCGTCTCTTGTAGTGAAGACAAAGTAATCGACCGCATTTGCAGTTGCTGTAAGCGTGGGCGCGGTTCCCGAAGGCCAGGTCACAGTAGGCCATGTCACTGCGTGACCAGAGCCACCACTGTCTTGAATAATTTCGACGCTGAAAGTGTACGCCGTGCCACTGGCAGGGGGGTTTGTGAATGTGAACGTGGTGGCAGCGGAAAGCACTATACTAAATGAGTTTCCTGCCTCACAATCAACCGCTGGTGTTGCTCCAGACAGAGCGACATAAGTCTCATTGTAACTGTCAACAATCAATTCACCAGTAATGTCCACATCGCCCGTATACGTTGCGCCTAACTTTGCGTCTAGCTGAGTTTGTATTGCGGAAGTTACACCGTCAACATAGCCAAGCTCAGTTGCTGTGAGTGTAGCAGGAACTCCATCTAAAGTATTTAACTCCGCTGCGGTTGCCGTAACACTTAGGTCTGAAAGGGACGATACAGTGCCAGTGCCTTTTGCATCAAGTTGAGTCTGAATTGCGCTGGTAACGCCGTCAACATAGTTTAATTCAGCAGTAGAAAGTGTCGCTCCCGAAAGAATATTAAGCTCTGCCGCGGAGGCAGAAACGCCTAAATCAGACAAGTCATCAATAGCACCGACTTCAACTGATCCGCCCATATTTGAGTGGTTCGCACAGTAGTAAAAAAGATCATAAGGCGCATCTTGCTCCAAAGTCACTTCAACGTAAGC
>VMHT01144532.1_pt1 | contig 35535 bp, 44 predicted proteins | sample 4693611 | NCBI WGS metagenome assembly VMHT01 (sample SAMN12280063, study PRJNA550983) | marine metagenome | isolation source: seawater sampled from same location over 5 years 0.02-0.2 micron viral filtrate | place: USA: collected off the coast of southern California halfway between the port... ...
AGTCGCAGTTTTGTTTAGCTTCCTTGAGCATGACTATGTGGCCAGAATGACATAAGTCAAACGCTCCACAAGTGAAGCCTGTACGCATTAGACAAATTGAATCCAAGTACTATAACCTGCGTTATTTTGTCCACTTATGGAAAAGTACCTTGATGTCGGTGTTGTCCCAAGACTTACATTTTCATATTTATAAACTATTCTACTAAAAGATGTATAAACACTGTCTGCGTCTGTTCTGTTAAAAGTTCCAGATATTCCAAGACTTGTATAATCAAGAGGTTGAGTTGCTTCTCCATCAAACTTAAATCTTAATGATGTCCAGTCTGTATCAGTGGTCTGCGCTCCACTTCCTTCAAAACATAAATAGACATCTGATTGACTAGCAAAACCACTTAGAAAAGTATCTGTCAATACAGCACTTAGCCATTTATTAGAATCAAACCCACTATTAAAATGACTAAAAGGTTTCGCTGCTGTTGTGTAATTATTATCGCCATCCCATAATTCACCAGATTGTGAGGTTGTCCCATTGTTTGTAGCACCTTGCATACCACCTGTAGTGGCCCATCCAGTTAATGAATGTGTGACGGCACTTTTACCAGAACCAGTTGTATATGATCTAATAGCATTTGTTTGGATAATTCTTACGGATGATCTGTAGTCATTGTATTGTCTTGTGCTTCCTGCAGGTTGTTGAGTCCTTAATGTAGTTGAACCATTTGCCACTGGTGATCTGTCAGCGTAGGTATCTTGAGTAGTAATACTGACGGAACTACCTCTTCCATTTGTGTCTCTTGTATCTTCAAAGACATCGCCTATGCCATCTGCTTGTATATTGTTTTGTGATATTTTTGTCATTTTAAGGGTCTTACTGTTTTAATTGTTGTTGTTGCTTGTTGTAATATTTTTATAGTTTCAGCAGCTTTAGTTGAGCCATCCTCTGTTGGAATAACATTAACTTCTTCTGAATCAATATCATACACCTCTTCTTCCTCAGTCTGAACATGATTATCATAATCAAATAGAGCAGGACTGCCTTGTGCTGTTATTGCTCTGAATGACAAAGACCCACCTTGCGTGGACCAGAATACCATCTTATCAGCGCCTACTGATTTCATTAATGTTGCTTGTGGTGTAAAAAAATCTGTTGTAAAAGAATATGCTTTTGACCCATCAATCTTACCGACCAGAGCATGACAATAATTGTAAGAGTTATCTGCTGAATCAAAATAACATGCTGACATCATACATAGAACATTATCTTTATAAGTGGCCAAACAGTAATGAGTGTAGGTACTCTTATCAATAATATCGCTATTTGAAAATGATCTCATTATAGATACCCAGTGATCTAATTTGTCTTCGTCACTTAGTTCTGTATCTGAATTATATATATAATTACCATTCTCAATGTATGCCTTTGAGTCATCATATATTCTTTCAAAGTCTTTGCTATCTATGAGTTCGTCAAGTTCACTTAGAGTTAGATGTTTGCAAGTGTAAGACATTAATCTTCCTCAAGTTTTTTAATCCTCTCATTTAAGTCGTCAAACCCATGTAGGTCTTCTAATCCTTTTGGAGAGTGTGAATCTATGGCAAGTTCTTTGATTGCTTCTATAAGTAGAGGAATCAATTTATCATACCAAACAGTAAGGTATTTATCGTCTATAGGAGCGCTTGTGACCACCTCTGGCAAGACCTTTTGTACTTCTTGAGCGCTAACACCAACCTGCAATAAATCGTTGTCATAGCCAAGCTCCTTAGCTGTTTCATTTTCTGTAAAGTAATAACCATTGAGCTGCATAACTTTCTCTATGGCATTGACTATTGTGCCTTCAAAATCTTTTAATCTTTCATCTGAATAGAAAGCAGTTATATTATTTGTCGCTCTGATCTCACCTGCTGTACCACTTGCGTTTGTATTTATACCTAAGCTATTGACTCTTGCATTTGAGTTTGTGGTGAATGAACCACTTGGTCCAGTAGGTCCTGTTGGCCCAGACGGCCCAGTTGGTCCTGTAGGACCTGCAGGACCAGTAGGTCCAGTTGGACCAGTTCCACCTGTACCACCATTACTTCCTGCTTGACCTTTCTGCCCTTTACTTCCTGTTGGACCTGTCGGACCAGTAGGTCCTGTCGGTCCTGTACCACCACCTGCTCCTTGCTGACCTTTCTGACCTTTCTGTCCTGTAGGACCTGTTCCACCATTACTACCTGCTTGTCCTTTCTGTCCTTTAGAACCTGTAGGTCCTGTAGGTCCAGTAGGTCCAGTAGGCCCTGTTGGTCCAGTTCCACCACCTGCTCCTTGTTGTCCCTTTTGTCCTTTCTGTCCAGTTGACCCAGTACCACCTGCTTGTCCTTTCTGACCCTTCGCTCCAGTAGGTCCATTTGGTCCAGTTGGTCCTGTACCACCAGTTGGTCCAGTGCCACCAGTAGAACCAGTCTGTCCTTTTTGACCCTTACTTCCTGTAGGTCCAGTTCCACCTGTTGGACCAGTTCCACCAGTTGGGCCTGTAGGTCCAGTAGGTCCTGTACCACCAGTACTTCCTGTTTGACCTTTTTGTCCCTTAGAACCATTACTACCATTACTACCATTAGGTCCTGTCGGCCCTGTAGGACCAGTAGGACCTGTACCACCTGTTTGACCTTTCTGACCTTTTGAACCTGTTGGTCCAGTTGAACCAGTCGGTCCTGTTCCACCAGTATTACCTGTCTGGCCTTTCTGACCTTTTGAACCTGTAGGTCCTGTTGAGCCAGTTGGACCTGTTGAACCTGTATTACCAGTCTGACCTTTCTGTCCCTTAGAACCTGTTGGCCCAGTGCTTCCAGTAGGACCTGTTCCACCTGTAGAACCAGTGCTTCCTGTTTGACCTTTTTGACCTTTACTACCAGTCGGACCAGTTGAGCCAGTTGGGCCTGTCCCACCAGTATTACCAGTTTGTCCCTTTTGTCCTTTAGAACCAGTTGGCCCTGTTCCACCAGTTGGACCTGTTGGACCTGTTCCACCAGTAGGTCCTGTAGAACCAGTTGAACCCACTTCACCTTTCTGGCCTTTACTTCCATTTGAGCCGTTGCTTCCAGAAGGACCTGTCGGACCTGTTGGACCAGTACCACCTGTAGAACCTGTTTGTCCTTTCTGGCCTTTGCTTCCGTCATTTCCTGTAGGGCCAGTCGGTCCTGTAGAACCAGTACTACCTGTAGTTCCTGTCTGTCCCTTTTGGCCTTTGCTTCCAGTAGGGCCTGTTGGTCCAGTATTACCAGTATCTCCTGTTGGACCAGTATTGCCGACTTCTCCTTTTTGTCCTTTTGAGCCTGTAGGACCAGTGCCACCTGTAGGCCCTGTACTACCAGTGTTTCCTGTAGTACCCTTTTGACCTTTATCACCTTGGCTTCCTGTCGGTCCAGTACTTCCTGTCGGTCCAGTACCACCAGTCTGTCCCTTCTGTCCTTTAGAGCCGTCACTTCCGTCATTACCATTTGGACCTGTCGGACCTGTTGGACCTGTTGAACCAGTGTTTCCAGTAGTTCCTTTTTGTCCTTTATCGCCTGTAGAACCTGTATTTCCTGTTGGGCCTGTAGAGCCTTGTGGTCCAGTAGACCCTACCTCACCCTTCTGTCCCTTACTTCCGTTGCTTCCTGCGCTTCCTGTTTCTCCCTTCTGCCCTTTTGAACCTGTTGGTCCTTGTATAGAACCACCACTTGTAAAAGAAGAACCATTATAAATATGAAGGCTATCGTCAGTTTGTACTATGTAGGCGTCACCTTGACTTGGTGTTGGACTTGAAGGTAGCGCTCCTGTATTGGCGACTTGCCCTTTGAAAGTGATACCAGTTCCAGTAGAACCTGTAGGACCTGTCGGTCCATCTGTACCAGTGACACCCTTCTGTCCTTTCTCACCTTTACTTCCATCATTACCATCCGAACCACTAGGACCAGTATTACCAGTTGGACCAGTATTACCTGTTGAGCCTGTAGTACCTTTCTGACCTTTGTCTCCTGCTGCTCCAGTTGGTCCAGTATTTCCTGTCGGCCCAGTGCTACCTGTATTACCAGTCTGACCCTTCTGTCCTTTATCTCCATCGCTACCATTATTACCTGTAGGGCCAGTACTACCAGTAGGGCCAGTTCCACCTGTCTGGCCTTTTTGACCTTTATCTCCTGCTGAACCTGTACTACCAGTATTACCAGTGACACCGACCTCACCTTTCTGACCTTTGTCTCCACCACTTCCTTGTGAGCCAGTATTACCTGTAGTACCTTTTTGACCTTTACTACCTGTTGAACCAGAAGGTCCTGTCGGTCCGTCATTACCAGTAATTCCGATCTCGCCTTTCTGACCCTTATCACCAGTAGTTCCTACTTCACCTTTTTGGCCCTTGCTACCATCTGAGCCATCGTTTCCATTATTACCTGCAGGACCAGTATTTCCTGTTGTTCCTTTCTGACCTTTATCACCAGAAGCACCAGTGTTCCCAGTCGGACCAGTTGAACCTGTAGGACCTGTAGAACCTGTACTTCCTACTTCACCTTTTTGTCCTTTACTTCCGTCACTACCATCATTTCCGTCACTACCAGAAGGACCAGTTGGCCCTGTATTTCCTGTAGTTCCAGTCTGTCCTTTCTGACCCTTATCGCCAGTAGAACCTTGTGGTCCTGTTCCACCAGTAGGCCCAGTAGACCCTTCTACACCTTTTTGACCCTTATCACCTGTCGGCCCTGTTGGCCCTGTTGGTCCTGTATCTCCTTGTGGTCCTTGACTTCCTGTAGGACCTGTAGGTCCACTTGGTCCAGTGTTTCCTGTTGGTCCTGTATTTCCTGTTGGTCCTGTTGAACCTGTATTACCTGTACTTCCAGTATCTCCTTTTTGTCCCTTATCTCCACCACTACCTGTAGGTCCGTCTGGTCCTGTAGGTCCAGTACTACCTTGTGACCCTGTAGAACCAGTTGTACCCTTTTGTCCTTTGTCTCCGTCTGAACCACTAGGCCCACTTGGTCCAGTTGAGCCTTGAGAACCAGTGCTTCCTGTTTCTCCTTTCTGTCCTTTATCACCACCACTTCCTGTTGGCCCTGCGTTGCCTTGCGCTCCGTCTTCACCTTTCTGTCCTTTGTCTCCAACATTACCTTGAGGTCCTGTACTTCCACCTGCTCCTGTCGGTCCTGTTGGACCAGTGACTCCAATCTCACCTTTCTGACCCTTATCTCCGTCAGTGCCGTCAGTACCATTACTTCCGTTTGACCCTGCTACACCTTTCTGTCCTTTGTCTCCTGCAGTACCACCACTTCCCTGCGCTCCTTGTGGGCCTGTAGGTCCAGTAGAACCATCTTGTCCTGCTTCACCCTTCTGGCCTTTTGACCCATCGCTGCCATCGTTCCCATCGTTTCCTGCAGGTCCTTGGCTACCTGTTGAACCAGTCTGTCCTTTTTCACCTTTGTCGCCAGTTATAGACTGACCATCTTGTCCTTTCTGTCCTTTGCTACCATCTGAGCCATCATTACCTGCAGGTCCAGTCGGTCCTGTAGAACCAGTCGGACCACTAGGTCCTGTACTTCCAGTAGGACCAGTTGAGCCAGTATCACCTGTTGTACCCTTCTGACCTTTGTCTCCGTCTGTTCCTGCGCTTCCTGTTGAACCAGTAGTACCTTTCTGTCCCTTAGAACCAGTATCACCAATGTCACCAGTTCTAGCAAAAGTCACAATAAGTTCTTCGCCATTTGAGAATGATGTTGCTCCAGATAGATAAGATACTGGGACTTTGAAATATCCTGTTGCTTCTGTTATAGCTCCACCAATCTGGAATAAGACAAAGTCAGTGGCGTCTGTTTTATTGGATATTCTTACATGGCCTTTTATAGTAGATGTTGAGTCATCTATTGTTCTAAGGTATGCCTGTATATCAGTTGAACTTTGATCTTCGTCATCAATAAATAATTGATTGGCGCTTGATAAATTTGCATTGTTGAATTTTAGTAGACCTGCTGTTGGGTCACTATCTGCTGTATTGGTAGAAAAATTATAATTAACTGTCTGGCCACCAAAGTTTCCTTCTACACCTTTGAGACCTTTCTGGCCCTTGTCTCCTTTGCTTCCTGTACTACCTGTACTACCAGTGCTACCAGTGACACCTATTTCACCCTTCTGACCCTTGTCACCTGTATTACCAGTGACACCTACTTCTCCTTTTTGTCCTTTGCTTCCTTCTGCTCCAGTGTTTCCAGTAGTTCCTGTCTGGCCCTTCTGACCCTTGTCTCCTGTCGCTCCAGTATCTCCAGTAGTTCCCTTTTGACCTTTATCCCCAGTAGAACCAGTTGGTCCAGTTGGTCCAGTGTTTCCTGTATTTCCTGTTGTTCCTTTCTGTCCTTTGTCACCCTTGTCTCCTTGTGAACCTGTCGGACCTGTACTACCTGTAGAACCTGTTGAACCAGTAGGACCACTTGGCCCTGTCACACCTATTTCACCTTTTTGGCCTTTATCTCCTGTTGAACCTGTAGGCCCTGCAACAGAACTTGCAGCTCCGACAGCTCCTTTCTCACCCTTCTGACCTGCTCCACCAGTAGCACCTTGCGTTGCTACAGTGACAACAGATATATCATTTGGGCCAGTTATGGTTATGCTTTTGACTAGATCACTCATTATCTACTCACACTTCCTCGTACAGAAAAAGTACCTTCTAATATTCTATCTACCTTGGCATTAGAATCGGTTAATTTTAGATCATAGACTCCATCGCCTACGGCCATACTTGATGTATCACTTGCTGATATTTCTAATACTATAGTCCCATTACTTCCACCCATAGTCACTCTATTGTTTGCTACAGTGAGGGTAAGAACTTCCGAACTATCATCTTGATTTCTTCTCAAGTCCATTTCTGCTGAGAAGCCTGTAAGATTTATGAGTGAATCTGCAGAGTCTTTAAGCGTTAGAGTATGCTTAAATGTAGCACCCTGCTCAATGATAAAATGAAAAAAACCTGCACTCATATAATATTCCTAGTTTATATATGACTGCTGTCATAAACTTTAGCGTCTGCTTTAATTACTATACCACCCTTTTAGATGGCTATGTACCTATGAGTGTCCTAGCTTTTTTTCTTGGTAGATTTCTTTGCTGTAGATTTTTTCTTAGATGATTTCTTGACTGGCGCTTCACCACCTTCCCATGCTTCATTGACATCTGGTGTACTAGGGTCATCGCCTTTCAATGTACCATCTTCGTTTCTTGCTCTTTTGATCTCAGCTTCTACTTCTACTGTTTCGTCAGCAGAGTCTACCTTGACTTCCATGGCCCATCCATTTTGCACAAACTGTTCCATATTAGAATTCATGACATCATTGTCAGCTTCTATTATTGAATCAGCTTTCATTAACTGGACATCCATACCATGCTCATCAACAGCGCATGGCTTCGGTACTAAAATTTTGTATTTCTTATTTGCCATATTAATTCCTTAATAAAATGAGGTGGCCCTAAGACCACCTCGTAAGTTCAATTATGAACTAGAGCTACTGTCAGCTCCACCTGCATGTCTAGGTACGCCTTTAAGAATCATAGCACCCATAGGTGTCCCACTTGAATGAGAACCTGTAAAGTCTGCTACTACTCTAATATAACGCTTACCACCGACATAACCGATAGCTGCTATAGCAGGAGCTTCTGCGTTGTCATCAAAGGTTGCGAAGATTCCATTAGAATCTACACTTCCGTCAGTGACATCTAGTGAAGAGCTTACTGCTGAGTAAGAACTGTCATCGTCAGAATGTTCCAATTTGAAATCAATCTTGACAGACGAACTCAGTGTATCGCCTTCTGCTCCAACATCAACTATAGCCATAGCACCTTCAAAGAATTGTAGGTCTACTCCAGTACCATTGGCGTCAGCAGTTCTGACTGCAGGAGCTAGTGATTGAACACCGATTAGATTATTTGCTAAATCTTTCATATCTATTTACTCCTCGCTTACGCTGATATTTTAAGTTTTGTTAATGCTTCTGGAAGGACTACCTGTCCACCAACTCTTCTTCTTGCAACATATCTTACATTACCAGAAGTAGCTTGTGTGAATGGGTCTCTCAGAACAGCTAATGCTACTCTGTCCACTATCATATATGCTCTTGCAAAATCACCAAAGGCGACTGGAAAAGCATTACCTGCAACATTAGGCATGTCACTAGCTTCCACATAGTTATAACCTAAGATAGTAGCTGTAGCTCCACCTTGTAGGTTCATCCCTGCTTGGAATACATATTGACCTGCAGTGTCTTTCAGTTTTCTGATAGCTGCTAATGTGTTTCTATTAAATACAAACACACCATTTCTTCCGTACTCACTCTTAATGTTATGAACTAAAGAGATCAAAGAGTCAGCCGTTATAGCTGTACCACTTCCACTATTTACTTCACTCACACTTGAGTTAGTCATAAATCCTTCTGGCTTACCAACAGCGTCACCAGAAACAAAAGCTGCGCCTTCTGCTTTCGCAAACTGCTCAGAGAACTCAGATTGCATTTCTGCTTCTAAGTCAAATACTGTATCTTCTAAGTCTTGCTCAGAAATATCTACAAGAGCGTAATGCTCATGCGCAGGTATCTCTTCAAGGCCTACTTGATAACCAGTAGTCTCACTTCTAGTACCACTCTCAGCCACCCATTGGGCTGCGAATTGTCCAGTTCTTTTAGGAATCTGGATACTTCTTTGTCCTGTACTTCTGACTTTACCGATAGAACGGATAGGTGAGATTTCAGTCACATCCTTAATCAGTTCTCTCACATACTCTGGTGGTGCTAAATAACCACCTGTAGAGTCATTAGATACAGTTAATGCTTTTTTCTCGTCTGGAGTCAGAGCTTCTGCGCCCTTTCTGCAGTACAAATCAAAAGCCTTAGTTAGCTCATCAACTTGCTTAGATTCAAAACCAGAGTTTGGTCTGCTTAATACAGTCTCTAGTTTATCAACTTGCTCCTTAATGGCATTTTGGCTTTGCTCTGCTTTAGTTAATTGTTGATTAACTTCTTCAAGAGAATCTAACTTAGATTCAATCTTCGCCATCTTCTCGTCAAGAACAGCAGTGCTTTCACCTTTCTCTAGCTTTTCAAGTCTTTCGTCATTGACCTTCTTAAATTCATTGAAGGTTGATCCCATTTCTTGAATAGCGTTTTTTACATCTTCCGACATATTAATCTCCTATTAAGATTTTAAGGTTAAAGTTAAGTTTTTTATGGCGTCTACCAGTTCAGCCGTAGAGTCAGCGTCTCGCTGACCAAAAGACTTGTGTACTGCTGCTGCAGCCACTTTTGCTTCTGAACGAGATAATGCGAAAGCGTCTCGCAGTCCATTCTCCCACTCCCTAACGGAAATACTATCACCCTTGACACTCCTAATCTTCGCTTTCGGATTCATAGGGAAGGTCACAAGTGATACTTCCATAAGTTCTACTTCTTTGATAATACGCTTTCTTGAGCGCTTATCGTATGAAACTTCGTCTGGATTTACACGGAAGCCTATGCTTAGGCCATCCAATGCACCCATCTTCATTAATTCGTATGCTTCTTTCCCTGCTTGTGTTTGCAGAGCTAGTCTTCCTTTTACATAAAGACCATGTCCGTCTTCTTTGATTTCATCAAAAACACCGATAGGCATTTCTGATTTATGTTGATATAGAAGTTTTACATCTTTTGGTTTTTTACGCTTTAGTGATTTTGCAAAAGCGCCAGATTGAATTACATCATTCCCTAAATCTTTATTGCCAAAGACAGAACCATACCCTTCAAACTTTCCATATTGTTTGTCTTCGTCTTCATCCTCATCGTGGTACGCTTTGATCTCGGCTTTGACTTCTTGATGTTCTTCTTCTTGTCGGACATCCATTCCGACTTTGTCTATGTATTCTTCGTGAGTCTTACATGGCATAAAGACTTCTTGTCCATCTTCGTCATGTGCATGTGTTCCTACACATCCTATTTCCTCAGCTCTGTCGGCTGCTTCTTTCTCAGTAGAGAATACATCCCTTCTGAGTTCTGCTTTTGAGTCATTAGATTCTTCTATTTCTTTAATATACCCACTGGTACTGACACTGCTTTCTAAATTACTTGCCATGTGTCATCTCCTAATAAAATGCTCTTGTCAATCATACCACTTAAAAACGAAGGTGCATAATCCTATATATAGTACTCCAACTCTGAAAAACGCACAATATATAGAGATCAATCCTCTTCCATGTCTCTGGCGTCCAAATAAATTATATTACATCTGCAGTTTATAACATTCTTTGCACCACCTGCAGGGTCACCTGCATGTTTCATTCTTGCACCACCGACCTCAAACTTTTCACTCATATCTATACTTGGCTTTGCGTTCATCGCAAAATGATCTGGCCTTGTCCGTTCATCGTTTGTGGCCACCCATTTCTTTTTCATTTCTATACCAGTATCGTCTTGGACTGTTTGATAATATTGGTCATGAGCAAAACTTGCAGCTCCATGAGTTTCTGTTCTTGCTATCAAAGCTGCTCTTCTCATTGTCAAAGCTCCAACTCTAGTCACAAGCGTCCTAGAAATCTCTGGGAGCGATTGTCCTTCTAATTGACCTTCTTCTATTATCTTCTTAATCTGTTCGCTTAGACGAGAGCTAAGGCCGTCTAAGAAGTCAATTCTACCAGTAAAGTATCTTGAAACTAATATATCTATATCTTGATTTCTACCAAAGACCAGAGCTTCTTGTTTCACACTAAAGTATCTTTGTTCATTACCCTCATAGATAACAGCAAAGATTCTTTTTATATGTTGCTGCATGATAGGTATTAATGATTCTCTGAGCGCCATAGAAGCTGCTACTGGCTCGTAAACTCCAAACTCTCTATACATATAGGCTTGACCATTTAGCCACTTAGAGAAGACAGCACGAAGCTCTTTGAAGTTTCTTCTTTCTAATCTATCTCTGGTGACTCTGGCTTTCAGCGCTTCTCTTTGTATGCTTACTCTACCAAGTCTTATGTCATGAAATTGTTTCTTCTGTCGCTTCATGTTTTGCTTGAGAGAGGATGGCCCTTTGGAAATAAATCGGTGTCATGTTTACCACTTCTGAATCTTCCTGTTCTCAAAGCTCTAAGGTAGCTGTTCACTCTGGCCAAGGCCCACTGGTCTGGTCCTGTCACATTTGGTCTGACTGATTGAGGATTAGTTCTGTATGCACCTACACCTCTTCGGAAGACAGCTTCCAAAGTTCTTATGTTTGTTTTCTTAGTCTTGCTGTCACCATACTTTTCATTATGATCTTTTACTTTCTTCTCTAATGCTTTTCGCATTGGACCAGAAATGCTTGGTGCTTTCTCTTCCAAGTCCTTTGTATCTATATGCTCTTCTAAGGCATACAGTTTATCTTCTTCAATCTCTATCTGCTTTCTTACTTTCTTGGCCCAAGAGAAACCATCGTCACCACCCCACAAGGCCCAAGCGATTCTACCTGCGCTTGGATAACCCTCTTGGCCTTGTCTAAAACCTTGGCCTTGTTTATCCACTTCATGCCTAGAGAAAAAACTAAACATTCTCTTTACAGTAGATATAGATAGATTTTCTCTATTGACTAATTGGTTTGCTCTAGCAACACCAACAGAAGTCCCACCTCGGTTGAACTCCTTTCTCCAATCAAGTCCTCTCTGCGCTTCCTCAGCCATAGAAGCTGTAGGCTTAGTATCTATATCCTCAAGAGCTTTCTCTTCGGCTAGATAATATTCATCAACTTCCTTATCGTCTACATCGTCCTCATCGTCTGGCATGTATTCTTCAAGGTCTTGTTCTTGGACTGGATTCTCTGGCTCTGGGACGGACTCGTCTCCAAGAGGGAATAGGGTAGCAGGTACTAGTAAATCGTCAGCACCTTTCTTTGGCTCTAAGCCTATGGCAGCTCTTGCTTCATTTCTTGACATGATTCCCTGCGCTACTGCAGAGGTCACATTCTCATATATTCTTTTTCTTCTTTCTGACAAAGCAGGTATGGCGTCAATGTCAAACTCAAGAGTAAGTCTGTCATCAAACATAGGTATAAGCCACTCATTTAAGTCAGAAGCGATTTTTTTAAGGAAGGGTATGATAGTCTCTTCATACAATGCAAGACGAGCTTCTGCAACATTTGCGTAAGTCTGAGCGTCTGGCACTCCAACTAACTGGGACGGAACTCCGAAGCAAAGCGCAATATCACTCGCACTCATGTGTTTTAAATTGAGGAAATCCATGTCCTTCGGAGACAGTCCCATTTCTTTCCAATCAAAATCGCCTTCTAATAATAGAGGTCTACCTGCATTGTTTGACCCACTGAATCTATTGTTGATGTCTGTTAGTAGCTGTTGTCTTTGGGAATCGGATAAGTTTATTGAAAAGCCTTGCTCGTCTCTTGGTTTAAATATGACAGCTCCACTTGGTCTTGCTCCATTACTTAATAGATTTACATTATGAGTACTGGCCATATTGAACTGATCTACTTCTACTGCAGCAGCAGCTAATGGACTGCAGCCGTAGTAATCATCAAGAGGTGACCAGAGCTTTATATGTTTCAATTCAGAGAATCCGTTTTCTTGATCTACTTCATAACTTGCTTCTAATCTACCACCGACAGTGTAGTCATATCTACTTGGTATAGCTTTACCACTTCCTTTTATAGTAATCCTATCTGGTCTCAAAAGATGTAGCTCTCTTGGCGTCCCTAATGAGCCACCTGCTTTTAGTACATAAGCATTACCAGAAAGAAGTAAGAAGCCAAAGAGACTGCTCATGAACTCATAGTAAGATTCAAGAGGATTAGGCCTGTCTAGCAGGTCCATCAAAGGATGATTCTCAAGAGGAGTGTCACCTGCTTTGATTTTATATGGAACAGCAGCAGCACCTTTGGCTATTTCATTAACACATTTATAGACTATTGGATTTTGTAGGTAGCCTTCTTTGGCTAGGTCTTGGTACTTGTAATCTTTGCCACTAGAGTTTACGCCAAAGTAGCCAAGCATATTTGTATTACCCATTTGCTTTTCTTCTTGATTCAATCCGAAGAGTCGCTGAAAAAATGTTCTTTCTTTTGCCATTATGTAATTCTCCAGTTTACATTACCACGAGACTTGCTTAATTCAAACAAGCTCCATACCAAAGCGTCCAGTCTATCTGGACTTGCTTCTTTTGATAGGCCAGTGTAAGTACACATTTGAGCTTCTAAATCCTCGTAGAATCCAATATGGTGACACCTACCCTGCTCGTACAAAGCAGCTATCGGTTCGGCTCGTAAAATCTTCCCTCGTGTAGCTCTGACTGCTCTGTATGGAACTGTATCATCTATAGTCCTCAGCAGCCTTTCTACTAGGTCACCACCATTGTTCACCTCTGCGACAATCCTATCTGCTTCCCATTCATAGAAAGCTCTTACAGCTATTCTACACCATTTGTCTGGACTATGTCTCCCACTAAGGTCCTCAAGTATATAGAAGTGTCCTTGGTTATCTTTACCTGCAACTACAATGCCAGTCTCGTCAGCCTTCTCTCCACTGGTCACTGCAGGGTCAATACCTACCACAATTTGTTGCAGCTCTATATCTGTACCCTCTGGTAATCTTTGTGACTCTATCATATTGACATTCCATAAAGCGCCTTCAACATCTTCTAGCACTTCTGCATAAAGTTCTTGTCGGCCTATAGATGTACCCTCATATCTTTCCAACATCATGGCCAAAGCAGACTCAGCTAAGTTCTCTTGATTCTCAAAGGTGTTGCCTTTGGTTATAGCAACATCTTTTCTTGTGACAAGTTCTTTGATTAGCTTGATAGGTTTAGGTGTTGTAGTGATTACACATTGAGGTCTGTCACCAAGTCTAAGGCCAAACATGATCTGGTCAAATACTTCTTGTGGGTCTTGCCATGCACATAATTCATCGGCCCAAACTCTATGATATTGTGGACCTCTTAATCTGTCTGGTTTGATAGCAGCAAAGCCAACAATCTTTGACCCATTGGCCAATCTAATTTCTTGTGTTGTCTGAGAGTATCCATTTGTCCCATAGTTTTTGTCATAACAATCTTCTGGAATAATAGATAGAAGTCCAGAGTCGCCACCAAAACAAACTCTTCTTAGGTCACCGAAAGTAGGAGCTACTACTGCGCATATAGTATTTGGATTCTTCAAAGCATAGAGAGCTATGTCTTGCGCTCCAGTCCGTGTTTTTCCCCACCCTCTACCTGCGAGTATAAGCCAGATAAAATGATCTGACATCGGCTGTAGCTGTTTCTCTCTTGCTGTCTTTAGCCAGTTAGTGTAGAGATTCCATGTCGCCAGTTCGCTTGGCGTCTGCAATCTCGTCCAAGAGTTCCATAGCTTCTTTGAAAGCTGTTGTGTCTTTGACATTTGCGTTTAGGTTCATATTGTCAGTCGCTTCACCAAGGGCCAGTTTTGCTACTCGCTGTACCTTATATGTTGCTTCTGCAATAGTAGATAATAAATTTGGTGTGATACTTTTTCTTTCTTCGCTTTCTTTTATAAGACTGGCAATCTGTCTTAGTAAAGTTTTTGATATGTCTAATGTGTCTGAATCAAACTTGACACTGTCTTGAACTAATACTTCTCTTCTCTTTTCATCAAGCTCTGATAGGTATTCGGCTTGGAACTGATCTTGTTGTATTTTCCAGTCTTCATTCCTTGCATGTCTATAGAGAGTAGATTGGCCTACTGAGAATTGTTTTGCTAGTTCTGCAAGAGAGTACATGACCCTCTCACCCTGCTCGTTATCAAACCCTTGGACATATAGGTTTCTGATTTTCTCCTTTAGAGTCTTGTCTAGTTTGGTCACTTTTTTGTTCATTATTTCTCAAGTTTTCTCAATCATAATGGTTTGTAAACCAACTATCAAGAAATCTGAGAAGGAACATTGTAGTCCTTAGTGACTACTCCATACTCTTTACTACCTCTAAAGTGAGCCTTTACCCAAGTCTTTTTACCTGTACTGTAGGTCCTTAAATGCTTTCTAACGCTATGTAATGCCTTACCCTCTGTCTTACCATCACCTTGCACATTTCCGTGGCTCTCCTCGTACATTTTGATGTCCACTTCTATATGTGCGAAAGTAGGTTTGCGCCTATACTCAGACAGACTATGCTTCCTCATTGGTATATCCATCCACACATTACCTCTTCCTTTCTTTTCTTTCTTTTCTGCTATCTGCGAATATTGGATATAGACCATAAAGGCTAACCATATTGATACGCAGCTTCCTCTAAAAGTTTCTGCTGCAGGATGATTATGTTCTGTCACATTAGACCAGAAGTTTGGTAGCACTTCGCTGTCATACTTTACACCTATAGAGTTCTCTGGGTCTTTGTAAAAAAATATCCTTGTCTGAGATAAGTCAGTCTGAAATGCTTTCTGTTCTTTTGACCAGACATTGAGATTAAAGTCTATGACTGTATGGAAAGCAGTGTCTCTATTTCTACCAGTTTCTTTCTCATATTGTTTTGCGTCTTCTTCATTTGCTGCTTCTGTCATTACTTCTGTCGCCAGTAAATTAAATATGAAGTCTGGTGTCTCATATTGCAGAAATGTTTTTGGATATGGACAATAGATTTTTATGTCTTGAATACAGTCTCTTATTTCTTTCTCAGTAAGTTCTTCTTCTGGCTTCACATTCAAATAGAACTTTCCTGCTTGTGTAATATCATAAGATAGATTCTGCATGGCCTTTCTCATGAGTGTTGGTGGTATTGTAAAATTGACTGCATTATCTTTTTGGAACTGAGACATCTGATCTACTTTCAAAAATTCACCAGTGTCTTTGTCATAGTATTCTGCAGTAGGGTCTGGATTTTTTGTTTGCTGTTTCATACCAGTAGCTACATGTGGTGGTATGGTAAATGTCTTGGCCCACTCTTTTGAAAACTCATTACCGAAGTTTGGATTATGTAAATCATGGTGTGACTGATAATCAAAATTCTTCTGAGGATTAAATGGACCATCTTCTGCAGATATAAATGGTTTCTCTTGTGCGTTAAAAGCAGCGTCAAAATGCTTAGTGTCTATGAGCTGATACCCATGTATCAATCTTTGCAGCACTATGTTATTCATGATACTAGGTTATTGGGTATGCCTTTCGGATACTTAAGAGCAGTCTTAAACATTTCTCTGTCATCGCCATTGAGATTATTAAGAATGTCAAAAAGACTATCGTGCATATTGATAACTATACCCTTATTGGCCAAAGCGATTACAGCGTCTCTAACCATCGGTAAATTATCCAGAGAGCCTTCATTCACCTGCAGCCATTTCTGATAGTCTTGTCTACACTCGTTGCACTTAGGTATGACTTCTTCATATCCATTCTCAACAGTGTAGCCATTTTCTTTCATAAGTTTTTTTATCCTTTCGCACTTTTTACAATTCAATTTATCTTTCATTTTATTCTCCTATATTAATAATCAAAATCATCAAAATGTATATGTCTAAAACATTCAATATAATCTATGTTGTCATTGGTATGATTACATCCATAAAAAATATTGTTGGCAAGATCACGGACATCTTCTATGTGTTTGTATCCTTGTATATAAATATTTTTTATATTGTATTGAGTATGGTAGTCATGTTTGATTGATCTGCTAAACTCTTGCATGTCTTTGTTGGTGTCAAAAAACTTGATCTGTTTTCTGTATGTTCTTTGCTGCAAGTCATCTATATTATCTTTTGAACTGGCGCTTTGAGTACACCAGATAATTGCATACCTTTCTTTTATGTAATCTAGGTACTCATTAAAAGTATTGATTCTGTCATCTACTGGCATAACTGGCTTGGGATAAGTTTCCCAGTAGCCAGTCATATCCTTGACAAACTTGTTAAGAATTAATTTTTTCTTATCATCCATACAGCTCGTCCTGTATCTCCATAGCTTGGTGATACGCTTCCTCATCTTCGTAAATCTGTCCACCTCTGGATACATATTTACCTTGATACTCAGCTACAGCTAACTGCTCAGCTCTAGCTTTTTTGTCTTCCCAGTATTGAGTCACAATGTAATTGCAACCTCTCTCTCTTGGAAACTTCTTGCCGTTGATGACCACTTGATAGTGGTCACCATAGAAATCTGCTCCAATATATTTACTAACTATTTTCACGCTCATACTCCCTTTTCATTTCAAGTACATTCCTAAAATTCTCTTTGTGCATTTCGTACTTTTTCTTTTGGTATGGTGTCAGCTTCTCACCTCTGGCCATTTTAAGTTCATAGAACTCAGTCTCAGTAAGAAAATTACCATCCCTTTCCCACCACATTAGTCTAATCTTTAGCTGAGAAGTACTGACTTGAGTCTGTCCAAGTTCAGCCAAAGTAGAAATGATTTCTTTGATAGTCTCTTTACACTCTTCTATCCACTTCATTTTCATGTAGTGTTTATCAACAGACGAATCATAAAACATGTAATGTTCTTTTTCCGTCATACATTCATATATGTCTTTCATGTTATCTCCTTTATTTATATTTGACATACTAGTTATTATACACACCCTAGTTAAAATAACAACTATTAATTTACTTTATTTCATCGTAGCAAAGATCAATCATTTTCTTTATAAGCTCACCATTCTTGACCATGTAATATTTTCTAAGAGCCGTCAGCTTTTTGTTTGTCTCTGGGTCAATCCTAAACTGGACTGTCTGAGTATTTGGTTTCTTGTTTTCAAAATGTAGTTTCATAGTTTCTCCTAGTCTTTATAAATATCTTTGTAAGAAAAAGTCGGTTCTCCTCGTTCTTCAAACACCCTCTTTGAAGCGTTGTAATAAAATCTTGCTTCACCAATCTGGCCATACAAACCCTGCTCTCTGATCTTGCGAGTAAGTACTTGTATAGAGTCATCCTCAAACATTCTATGTATTGATAGAATACAGTCGCTCTGATTGTTCCAATGACTTGCGCCAGAAATATCATAGGCCGTGACTGGGTCAAACTCTCCTTTATTATTTTTTTGCTGCTTTGTTGGATGGGCCACTATCCAAACCACTATGTCATGCACACGAGCAAACCTTTTGCACTTTGATATAAAGTCTCGGATATGCTCATCCTCACGCTTAGAAGCGTCCCTAGAAGCGCTTACTTCATTGTAAGGGTCTATCACTAGGCCATCGCAGCCATACTTCAATACAGAGCTTTTAGCGACATCTAAAATGTAATCTATATCTGGAACACTCTCTGGTGTTTCAATGAAATAAAATCTTTCATTCAACCAATCAAGCGCAGCTTGAAGTTCGTCTCTTGACATTCTATTGTTAAAGCCTTCGTCAAAAGATTTTTGTAGGTGCATTTGCACCAACCTTCTAAGGTGCATAGCCGTAGAATGTTCTGGAGAATATACTGCATATCTCCAATTATGTTCCTTGCTAAGTTTTAATAATATCTGATCTAGCCAAGATGACTTACCATGATTTGGAATACCAGTGATAACATGAAATGTCCCTCGCAAGACTTTGTAGATTTTATCTAGCTCGTCATATCCAATCTCTACTGGCTTTGCATAATTGCCATTGTAAAGATCAATCACTGCTCCATAAAACTCATTGGCACTATAAAGTCCATCCACTGGATATGGCTTGGCAGTCTCAATCATATTCTTTAATCTCATAGGACCATGCTTTACAAGGACCTCATTTGCGTCCTTACAGTCGCTAGGATATTCAACAAACCAACACATATCCTTTCCGAATCTATGCAGCAGCTCAGCATGAAGAGCTTGTCCTGCTTCATCATTATCTGTAAATAGGATTACTTTTTTAGCCTTGAGTGGACAGTTTTCTAAGGCTGTAAACCTTGCGTCTTTCTCATTAAACTTTGCTTCTTTTGGCGCTCCGTCTGGTAGAGATACAGCATTTTCATACCCTACCTCTATCAGACTAAGAACATCCATTTCTCCTTCCACAAAAATGATAGTGTCTTGGTCATAGGCCAAGTCATAATTATAGAGAGTTCGTTTTGCGTTAGGAGTCTGCTTGAATTTTTTTGATTTACTTCTGTATTTAATATTGACTGTTGCCTTATTCTCATCCTTATATGGAAGAGCTATCCAAACTTCTTGGTCAATATATATATCTTTTTTTTCTACTGTCTCTTTTGATATTCCTCTGTTGCTAAACCACGAGTATAAAGTCTCTGGCTTCTTAGGATTTTGTGGAGTTTTTGGTGCAATAAAAACTTTCTTTGGCCGTGCTACAAAATTATGAGTCTTGCCACGCATGGTAGTTCCTGTTCTTCCACAATGATGACAATTCCAAACTGCATGATCTGATTGAATAGTGACACTCAATGGATTATCTTTTGAGTCATGAGGTGGCTGACATGCACTGCATTTTGTTTTGTAGCTACCCTCACTGTAGCTTTTAAGTTTTATATTCTCATTATATAAAATATCTATCATATTCATTTTATTCTCCTATCCTTGTATCCATGACTTGGATTTTTTATTTATTAATTTTGGTTTCTTTATCTCGTCATACAGTCTTTGGTTTAGCCAAGTTGTAGGATGTTTGATAAAGCACTCCTCAGTGTTCTGTTGTTCTAATGCAAACCACTTAGCTTTCTGGACTAATATCTTTGGGTCTACTCTTCTGGATTCTTTCAAAAATGATTTGGCTGCAGGATACTTTCCAACCTTCCGTGGATAACTCTTCCAGAACTCATTGAACTCTGGCCCATATATATCTTTAGTTTCTACTTTAGTATTAGAGGAAGTGGATGTCCTACCTTTTTGGACCTCTGAGTCCATACATAGATAATATCTGTTTGAAGTACCTCTTCTCTTCTCAACAGTTATCAACCCTTTGTCCACAAGTTTTGTGAGTATGCGTCTGACTTGCCTGTCAGAGATTCTTGCTTTTTGACCTAGCCATTTTTCACTTGGATAGGCGCTCTGATTTTCGTCTGCGTAGTTGGATAATAAAAAAAGAATTGCAACCTCACTCGGCATGTCACAATTCTCTGCGTTTTCAAGACACCAATTTAATCCCTGTATGCTCATGTAATCTCCAATATAATTTAATAATACTTTTTTGTCTAGTTCCTATTGCAACCATATCATAAATAGTTATAATAACAACACTATAACTTGAAAATAAATAGGAGATAAAATGAAAAACAATGTTTTTGAAGCTCATGGGATTACAAAATTAAGTCCCAATCAATTCAATAAATTCGTAAGAGACCCTGCAAAATGGCTCGTCAATACTGCAGGATATTATGACCAACAATATTCACCTGCTTTTACTAATGGTAATGCAGTAGAGTCAATGTTAAACGCAGCTCTAAATAATCTAAGACTGAAACCAGAGACATGTATTGCTCATGGCCTAGAAGTTTTTGATGAGATAGAGAATATGAAACTGCCAGAAGATCAATACTCAATCAGCGCACATAACAAGAACAAGGAAAAGTGTTTGAAGTTTATGCCAGATATTATCAAGAGATATAGAAGTCTTGGTAAGCCGATTGCTATGCAAGAGAATGTTGAGTTTCAGATTGATGATTTTCCAATACCCATAGTGGGCCGTGTTGATTATCTGTTTGAAGATTCAGTCCGTGACTTGAAGACAGCGAGTAGAGAACCTAAAGAGGTTTCCGAGTTTTACGGAAGACAGTTGTCTTTCTACTCGTTGGCTACTGGTAAGCCACCGATCATAGACTATGTCTATATGACAACATCCAAAGCCGACATAATTAGTTTTGAAGTTCCCAATGTAGATCAATACATTGAGGACATCTACCGAATTGTCAGAAAGATGGAGCGTTTGCTTTCTCTGTCTGACGATATTACAGAGGTCTGTAAATTATCATGTCTTGAGCCAAACTTGAGTAATGATAACTTTATGAACTTCTGGACTCCCACTGAGATAGAGGGAGCGAAGAAATTATTTATAAATATATAGGAGTATAAAATGAAGATAAATGATGGATTAATAACTGCGCTAATCAAGGCGCAAACCGAAATTGAAAGCGTGTCTAAGGACGCAAAGAACCCTGCTTTCAATAGTGGCTATGCCACACTTAACGCTGTTCTACTTGCAGTGAAAGAACCATTGAATAAGAATGGTATCTACTTTCACCAAGTAGTATCAGAGCATGATACTGGTGTTGTTGTTGAGACAATTCTTTATGGCCATGGTGGCTCAATCAGTAATGGTAGAGTTTACATTCCTGCGCCTAAGAATAATCCTCACGGCTTTGGTTCAGCACTGAGCTATGCAAGACGCTATAGTTTAATGTTGGCCACTGGTGTTGGAACTACTGACGATGATGATGGTAATGCTGCAGTCGCAGCTAGACTTGAAGAACATAAACAAGTCAAAACCATATCACCAAAAACTACAGTCAAGGACGCAGAGGGTAGTCCTAAGAAGTTCTAATGGCTAAGAAGCTGACACTAGATGACGCTGTATTTCTTACAATGAGGGACGGACAATACTGGACCTATTGGGATTTACAGCGAGTCATCAAGAATAACACTGGCACTTTCTATGGCGAAAACTCTATTGCTGCTGCGACCAGAAATATGCGCAAGGATTATTGTAGAATAAAATATAACTTGCCTATGGACAAAGAGGTCTTAGTCAGTAGACGGATTGCAGGTAGAAAAGGCTATGAATATAAACTTATAACGGAGTAAATTATGGAAGATAAATCTTTTGATAATGATAACTATGGAGCTATGTTCTCTGACCCAGACGCTAAGATTCTGAGGAAGGGTACATTCCATTTAGATGGTAAAAAATATTATGGCATGGTCATTGAGAAAAAAAATAATGAAGGCCAGACCCAATATGAAATGTTAGTTTCTATGGGACTGCTTCATTACAATGCGCCAGAAAATAAAAAGAGTGAAGCTAGTCCAGACATGGGTGGAAAAGTCACAATGCCTTTGGTGAGGAACGATGACTTTAAAAGATACATGTCTGATCTAAAAGCTCTTGGCGAAGAGAATGAAGATGTCAGAAAAGTCTATGACGGACTTGCTAAATATGATGTACCTTTGATCTATAAACTTGGTATCTGGGCCAAGGAGTCTGCTGCAGGTAGACCATATTCAAGTCTTGGATTTGAATTGGTAGATGATGTAGCTGAAACCAATGTAGAACCAGAGCAACCTGTAGATGATTTCAAGCCAAAGTTTTAATGGCTAATAAACAATACAGAGACAAGAGACATGTCAGATTCATTCAAGGTCTGACATGTCTGATAGGTCAAAAGATTGGCTCTAGCTGCTGCAGTGGACCTACCCAAGCTCACCATCTACTCAAGCCTTGGGATGGCGTTAGAGGAGCTTCTATGCGTTCTGGTGACCAGAATTGTATACCTTTATGTATGAAACACCACATGGAGCTGCATACAAAACACGGCACTGAGAAGAATCTTTTTGAAGCGTATGGCCTTGACCCAGACCTTGGAAAAAAATATGCACAAGCACAATATGAGGGTGCAAAATTTTACATAGATCAAGATGGCGACCTACCCTTCTAATATTTAATAGTTGCAATAATAACTACTTCCTGTATAATGGGTACTGTATGTTAAATAAATATAGGAGAAAATAAATATGAAAACATCGCAAGAAGCACTAGAGCTTTATAAAAAACTAGACTCGTTATGGGTGGCTAATGGTGTCACTCCTGCAAATAAGTTATACAAAGAATCACGCACCACTTGGGGTGAAGAGAATTCTGCGTATGAAAATAAACTTGAGAGAGTTGACTTTGATATTGCCAAGAAGTTTGTTCAGTTGGCATTGAAAAAGTTTTGTAAACCTTCTGTCTACAAAAGATGGTTTAAGGGCCTAGAGTACAAGCAAGTATCTGGCCGTAGTCATTCTTGGCCTAGAAGAAAGTGGCCAAACCAAAACTCTCACTTCAATATAAATTGTGACTTTGGATGGGCGCATATAGTTCATGATCTTGGACATTGTATTCACGCATACAATACTGATCTCAGACCTCACTGCGCAGAACATGCTGTCTTGGAATTAAAGTTAGTCAAGTATTGCGTAGAGAATCTTTACATTGAGAAGTCTACAGAAGCAGTAGAGGTAGCTATGGTTATAGCTGACCATGAGTTCATTGAAAAAGAAAACATAGTTGGTAAGAATTACAGAGCTGCTAAGAGTAGACTGGCCAACAATAAAAGGCTGCTTAAAAAATATACAAGCGCTGTCAAGTCGGCTGAGAAAAGAATCAAGGCTGACCAGAAGAAGATTGCCAAGTATGAGAAGGAGAATACTCCAGAGCAGCTTGAGAAGAAGACAGTCTTAGTTGCCAAACCTCAGAGTCCTAAGCAGAAGTGTATGTCTCTGGTCCAAGAGATTGAGTGGCTAAATATTGAGCGAGACGAGGACTATACTTGGAGAACAGTCATTGATGTTCTTGATAAGAGAAAAGAATATGACTGGGACGAAGACTCTGATATTAGAGAGTGGACTTTTGATTCATGGAAGTCAGCTTATGATTATGCTTGTGAGTTAATTCAAGAGGAGAAGTCATAATGTCTTGGAGACTAAAGGTAAAGAACCAAGCTATCTACGGCCAATACTATGGCCGTAGTAAGCTGAACAAAAAGATCATTCTTTTTATGGACGAAGAGACTGGCCAGATAAAGAAGATTCATTCTAATAAATTACAGATTGTAGCTGAGAAATAAAGTTGCAATAAAAACTAGAGGACTTATAATTTAACCATGGACGGAACTAAACTACAAAGACTTAGAGAGAAACACGGAGTATCACAAACGGATGTGGCCAAGTACTTAGGCTATGAAGTTAAAGGAAAACCTAATCGGTCAATGATTGCTAGGTTTGAAAACGGATACTCTAACATCAATCCAAGGATTCAAATGCTGCTCCAGAACTACTTTCATAATCTTGAGCAGAGAGAGGAGCTTGTAGATTAACTGCTTATTTACTGTTGTCATAACAGTCTTAGCAGGTCTGTTCGCTTGGGAGTCTACACTAGCTGTAGAGGACCAGAAAAGAAGAGGGAGAAAAAATGAAAGAGATAGCACCATATAAACAATTCAAATATGATGTCAGAAAATCATACGAAATGAATTACTGGATTTGGAAAGACATGGCTGACTATGAAGCTAAGTGTGAGAATAGAAAATACTATAGCGAAGATGAAGGACAGTCTATATTCAGAAAACAGTATGGGTATCACATGCCAAAACACGAATCCAGATACGCACAAGTAATTAACTTTAGGTAATTTTAGGGATACCTAGACCCTTGCCTACCCTAACAAAATGCGTTAGGCGTGATCTGGTGAAGCCGAATCTGGTGATTCTGTAGCTTTTCGCTCAGATGAGTAAGCAATATTTAAACCTGCAAGAGTACAGAGCCTTCGCTTTTCGTCCATACCCTTCTGCGATAGCAAGGCTTTGTCCTCTACTATCTCTACAAAGCCTTCCTTTATAAGCTCTGTTAATACTTCACTCGGCATACTATCACCAAACATTATGGATAGTATCCCACCTAGTCTCCTCGTCTGAGTCTTACTTAATGCCATTTAGATATGTGTCCAGTCCTTGCCCTCAAATAATAATGCTTCTGCTTCTCTTCGTCTAACCAATCCTTCAAGGACTTGGCCACCTGCTTTGTTCCATCTTTTAATCTGCGCAGGGACTTCGTCATATTGACCTTCGTTCAAGACACGAAGGAGTGTAGAACTCATGAAATTATTTGGCCCAAGATTGTAAACGAAAGCAGTTAAAGAATCATGGTGGCACTGCTTGAGTGGCACTTTTACATATTGATTTACATAGCCTTCATACTCTTCTAGCTCTACCTCTAATAAATGATTGGCATGATCTTCGCTTATTACATCGCCTTGCTTTACTCCTTTTGTGTGGCCATATCCTATGGTCCATACATTAGCGCTGCATTGATACGCTTCTAGCTCAAGGCCTTCAAACTTCTTTATAAGTCCAACGCCTTCTGCTGATATTTTGTTGTTGTTCATTTTAATAATCTCCCCAGACTTTTGTTTTTTTACCACCAAAGTACTCAACAGCGTGACCTTCTTTAATAAGAATTGCACAAATATCCTCACCATTTTCTGTAAATGGCGTGGCCAAGATTCTTCCATATTTATCTATACCTGCTGATTTGATGACTAGCTTTTCTGCGCAAAGCTCAGATAGTCTGGCTGCTGCTGCTTTGCCTAATGCTTTCTCTTTTAAGTCCCTTGTCCTAGACTCTGGTGTGTCTATACCCATAAGTCTGCAGCGTTGCTTGTGTAGCTTGACTGAGAATCCAAGGTCCAAGGTGACATCAATAGTGTCTCCATCTACCACTCTTTCTAAAAGAGCGTTATATACAAATGGCACTACTTCCATAGTCTCTACTATTTATCTTTGGCCTTACCGATATTGAGCGCTATTGCGTCAAGTATAGAATAGGCCTTCTTTACCCACCCATCATCTACTGGTGTTGGTGTGATAGCTGCTATAGCACTAGCACCTACAACCAACCAAGGTAGAATCTCTATGAGTATTCTTATCCATTGAAAAAACTCCAACATAATTCACTCTCCTATATTAGTTGAAGACCTTAGCATAACACTTTAATCTTTGGTCTGCTTATTTTCTTCGTCTTCATCATCTTCATATTCTCTATAGAATTCAATAATATGCAGAGTATCTTTCAAGTATCTTTTAAGTTCAGCCATGTTCATGCTTAGATTTTCATACTCTTTTGTAGTCAAAGCATAGTATGCTGAGCGTGGTGCTTCACCTGCTTCAATCCTTTGTAGATATTCTGCCATAAGTTCTGGAGTCAGAACTGTCCAATCAACATCTACTAGTTGTACCTCAAGGGGGAGAGGTGGATGATACATTGGCATACGCTCAGCAATAGTGACTACTTCTACTGGCTTTGTTTGGCTCGGTATCATTGAGCAGCTTGTCATTAGAGCTGCAAAACTAGCCGTCAGTATTATCTTCTTCATTGAATTGATCTGGGTCTGTTATATCTCTGAACTCTTGCATAAGTCTTTTGACTGCTTTATTTACCTTAGATTCTATCAAAGCAGGTTTGGCTAATGCCAGATTGTCTAAGTCATGAGAAGCAAAAGTGTTTCTTAGTTTATTTACTTCTCTCATAGACTCTTGATTCTGAGAAGCGAGTTTATTGTTTTGATTTTGTAGCGCTTCGGCCTTGGCCTTGTGCTGTAGGATTTGTTCGTTTTGTTGAGCTATAGAATTTTCTAATGCTATGGCATTACCTTTAAGGACTGAGATTTGATCTTGTAGTCTGTCTATGTACCATGCTGAACCTGCTACTGATATTACTAGCAGCAAACCCAATACACCTGCGATTTTTATACCCATGTATACACCTGTAATTTTTCTTTCTTACCTTTGGCTTCTATCTCTCCAAGAGGTAAGAGCTTAAATGATATGCCGTCTTTTGCTGTTTGTCCAATCACCAGATCAACACCTAAACCTTTTGTAGCTGACTCATATCTAGCTGCGCAGTTTACTGGGTCACCAACAGCAGAGTATTCAAACCTACTTTCAGAACCCATATTACCTACTACAGCATAGCCTGTTTCTATGCCTATACCTATTTGCACTGGTTCAATCCCTTCTTCTTCAAGCTCTTTATTTAGAATTTTAATATTGTTTTGTATCTGCATAGCAGTCTTAAGCGCAGCTTCTTCATGATTCTCTAGGCCAAGAGGTGGTCCAAATTGTGCAAACATAGCGTCACCTATAAATTTGTCTACCAATCCGTCATACTTTTGCACTGCAGAAACTTGAGCTGTCAATGCTTTGTTCATAATATAACAAGTCATTTCTGGGCCTACCCTCTCACTCATGGAAGTAAAATTTCTCAAGTCGGTAAAGAGGAAAGTCGCATACTGTTTCTCTCCACCAAGTTTTAAAAGAGAAGGATTTTTTTGCAGCCTTGCAATTTGTCTTGGGTCTAAATATTTCTCAAACTGTTTCTTTATTTGTTGGCGTAGTTTGTACTGCTGACGGAACTTCAAAAAGAAGCCAGTACTAGCTATAACAAATTGTGATATTAAAGTATAACTAACATCTATAAGTAGACCACTTCTGATTAGCCAGAAGCCACCAGAAGCCGTTAGAGCGAAGGTAAAACTAAGGGATGTTAGCGTACCAACCACACCAAAAGAACTCGTTAGAACGCAAATGAGAGCGCCAGATAATAAGAAAATAAGTATTTCTAGGCCAAAAGAGTAGTCTGGTATGTATGGAGAGTCTTCTATTAAGATAGATTCTGCTAAGGCTGCTTGGACCTTATGTGGCTCTTTCAATCCTACTGGAGTTGGTATTTGTATTTGTATACCTGCAGCGTCCACTCCGACAATAACAAAGCGTCCTTTTACTTTATCTAATTCTTGCAGTGTAATCTCTGGAGTTTCTACCCATGAAATCCATTTTCTTCCAAGGCTATCTGTCTTGACTGGATTCAATCCTTGTATGACTATCTCTTGGATTCCGTTCTGATTGGTAGTAATGATATAGCTATTGCTGCCTGTCACTAGCTTATATATCTGGGTGGCGAAACTTGGTATCCATCCGTCTGGACTTCTGGCTAACAATGGTACTCGTCTTACTATAAGGTCTGCTTCTGTAGGAGCGAAAGCTAAACCCTGCAGACTAGACTCACGGAGTTCCAGATAGTTTTGTTTCACTCCCTCTAACATCATACCACCAATATCTTCTCCTTTGATAATCGTAGAAGTTGTCTTAGGATACTCGCCACTTTGATCTGGAAACATAGCTATCACTGAACCAGTTTCAGATAATGCTTGAGCAAAGACTTGATCTCCACCCATCCTGTCTTTTTGTGGAAAGCTGATTCCGTAGGCCACACCAGTTGCTCCGTATTCAATAAGAGCATAATGAAGCTGCGCAAATATATCTCTTGGTAAAGGCCATCCACCAAAGTTCTCTAGGTCTTGCTCAGAGATATTTAAAATAATAAAATTACCAGACTCGTTTGGCGTCTCAATCAGAGAATCAAAGACTCTCATCTTCATTACTTGCAGTGGAGTCCAGTTAAATACCAATGGTATAGATAAGATTATAAGCAGTACAAATAGTATGCGCTTCATAATATAAGTACCATTTATATTAGCTTCCTTGTCTTATGGTTATTTGAGTAGAACTTCCACCATTGATTGTGACTGTTCTTGAAACGCCATCTTGAATAAAGATTACTGTATATGAACCTGCGCTATCTATATCTACTCTTGCATTACCTGCAACATTTCTTTGCAAGGTCAGCACTTGACCAGTTAGGAATGTTGTTATTTGTGTCTCTGTATCTTGTCCAAAAGATGTACCGACAATGGATAGACTGCCTTCAAGCGCAAGAGCGTCTTCATCCTCAGCTACATCTAAAGCGTCAAGGACATCTAACAAATCTTCTAAAAAATTTACATCCAGATAATTAATATCTAACTCCGTAAATTCTAAGTCTGCTTCATTATCTAAAAAATCTTCGTCTAAATAATCTACATCTAAGTCATTAAAATCTAAGTAGTCTGCAGTCTGCGTTGTCTGTTCTTCTTCTAAACTTACTTCTTCTCTTGGTGGATTTACTATGAGCATATTGTCAATGATGTCTAAGGTAAGGTCTAAGATTACTGGCGAAGTTGGTATGCTTTCAAAAGTATTTACAGAAGTTGCTTCAAACGGCTGCGATAGTATGACACTTCCCATAGCAGTCTGAACTTCTATTTCTCCAATCATAGAATCGTTTGGACCATAGGGAAGATTAATTAAAAGTGATCTACCGAACTCATCTACTGTTGCTGAAAAACTACTACCTCTGATAAATATGTTAGCGCTTGGTGTTTTCAAAGTGACATTTTGCTTTGACATTCTGTCTACATTTCCACTAAGAAATCTTGTAGTCCCTAATGCAAAGTTGAGAGACATCTTTGCTTTGCTTGGGTCTGGGTCATAGATGTAAGTATCTATAAGAAGAGAACTGTTTTCTGTAAGACGAACAATAGATTCATCCAGAAACTCTATGGCCATACGGCCATTCTTTGTTATTGCTTTGTCATTGGATTGTATTGCAAAGTCTAGCTCTGCAATATAATCCCTATCTCTGACTATCTGAGCTTTACCATTAAGCTCTGATATGTCGCCTATATCTAAATCAGCACCCAGTAGAGGTAGAGCCGTCAGACTGAATAATACAAATCGTACCATTATCACCTATTGAGATTAGCTTTAAATAGGCATTATCTAAAGTGTCTATTTGCTGAATATTAAAGGTGCGATCATCGCCTGTCTGGTCAAGATAGAAGAAACCATTTGCAGCACCAGAACCAGTAAAATTTACAGTGTTATCGTCACCATCAAGGTCCATAAAGTTTGTTGCTCCATCATAGTTAATATCAAAATCTAGTGTGTTGCCAGAACCTTGGATAATCCAATCTAAATCAAGCGTACCTGCAAGAGCAGTAGTACCTACATCAAGAGTAGCAGCGTTAGTATTGCCTGTAATATCTATATCATAGTCGCCAGTGTCAGCGCCAAAAGTATTACTAGGGTCTACTTGGATGGTCATAGAATTACTATCTCCGTCAGCGTCATAAACAAAATTAATATTATCACCCAATATATCACCTAAGAAAATATTGCTACTTCCTATTTGATAAAGTTGTAAATTCATATTAAGTCCGTCAAGGTCAAACGGCTGTAAGCTACCTGCAGTGGAGTTCAAACCACCTATGATATTTCCAGAACCACCAATTTGCTCAATCTTAATTGTACTTTGATTTCCGTTTTGATCTAAATAAATTTCATTATCGTCAGCCAAAACAGACATGCTTAGAATAAGACTTAAACTAATTAGCTTTTTCATGTTTCCAAAACCCTCGGTCATAACCGATATTAATTATTTCTAGTACACCTTGTTCTATCGCTTTTGAAAGAGCTAAGGTAGCACTCTCATTGGTAGAAGCACCCACTTCTATTTCAACGAGTTCTGTACCCATTTCTATGAATCGGAAAACATCTTCTGATATTCCAGTAGACCAGATAGTTTTAGAGCTGCTAACTTCTATTAGTATCTCTCCAGTAGCGACAGATACAAGACGGAGACTTACGCTCACATTGTCTTGTCTGTACTGACTAGAAGAACCAATACCGAGGTATCTAGCTCCTGCGCCACCAGTCACTAAGTTAGTATCATAACTTACTACAGCACCTTCCACAAGAAGACCTGCAAATAGCAAGGGTGGTAGCTCTGTTCCTTCGCCATTATCTGCAAATTGATTTCTTGTACTACGAATTAATTGTCTTTCTCGGCTGAGCGAATCCAGATTAATTCTTTCTATAACTGTAAAGAAGTTTCCATTGTCCTTACCTGCATGTTTCAAAGCTCTTATAAGTATTGTATAAGGCGCTTGTGTTATAGCTGTAGAGAATAAAGCGAAACTACTATTGCTTTTTCTTTGACCTGTTTGGTCAGTAAATGAAGTCGGATAGACTGCTACTACTGGCTTTTTGAGTGGCACTTCTACAGCAGCAAGAGCTTCACTCTGTAGATCAAGTATTTGTACTTCTTCTCGTGTGTCTGCTTTGAACCTATAAGGATTAGTGGCTTCGTCTATCTCTACTAGACTACAGCTAGAAAGTAAGATCACCAATAGGTATGGTAATTTCTGTGACATTTCCAAGCTCATCTGTAATAGTTAATGTTATAAATTCACCATCGCTTGTGTAAGTAATGGTGTTGCCAAATAGTGTGAATGTTCCACTCTCGCTTGGATTCTCTCCAAACAGATTGTCTACTATCTGTCTGCTAATCTGAGCGAATATGCGTGATTCTAAGTTCCTCTGGAAGCGACTTATTACACTGTTCTCTTCGTCCCTTTTTCTCTGTTCTTCAAGGGCCAGTAAATCTTTCCGAAGTTGCTCAGCTCTGGAATACTCCTGCTGTTCTATGGTCAGATAATGGGCCGAGGTATTTAGAGAACCATTGAATGAAGGTGACTTGAATTTGTGTGTGATCTCATCTGCTGCTAGTGAACAAGTAAGAAATGCGACAGCAAGAATCCCTACTATAATAAGTATTTTATTTCTTCCGAATTGCAGTTCCTTTTCTACCTGCTTTTTTTTCTTCGCCATCTTTTAGTTTTTCTATAGTCAAGACCTTTTCTTTTAAGCGTATCATATCTTGGTCTAAAAGTCTTAGAGCGTCTGTCAGTCTAATGATAGTCTTCTTCATATCATCAACAGCAGGGTCAATCTTATTGGTTATTGTTTGCCATACAAAATAAACAAAATATCCAAGACCCACTACCATTACAGTAGTGAAACCAAACTTATCTATAAGTTCTACTATGTCCACGCTAGTCCCTTCTAGCGTCTATCTTTCCGTCCTCTACAAAGTTCTCAGCTCTCGCTATCCTTTCTAGGTCTGGAGATAAATCTAAAGCAGCAGACACTATTGTGTCTATGCGTATCATTTCATTGTTCATTATTGTAGCTCTGGTTATGAGCATTTTAGTAATGCCTTGTATGGTCTTTATCTCGCCAACAAGTTCACCCATAAGTTGTCTCATAATAAGAAATATAAAATAACCCATTACAAGGCCAGAAGCTATAGGAAGGCCTACAGATTCAATTAATTCAAAGGCGTTCATCTACTATTTGTCTTCACCTTTAAAGCTCTTAGAAGCTCCACTAGTACCTGCATAAAGGCCAAACCATGCTGCTCCTGCTCCCACTACTACAGAGATCAAGCCAGACTGTTCAAAGTTTGGTGCTTCTAAATCCATAAACCACATTACTGTAGAGTACAGAAGTATTATATAAACAGTTAAAAACAAGCGAGGGAATATTCTCCATGCGTCTACGGCTTGTGCAAGGTGTATCCACTTTTGATGAGGATTGACATTCTTTGTGTCTTCTAATTCTCTAATCTTATCTTTAAGTTCTGATATTTCTTGTATCATGGCCATGAACTTATTGAGGTCCATTTCCACTTCATTTCGGTCCATGTCACCACCGAATCTACCACTTCCCATATTATCCATACTATGCTCCTATTGTGTAATCAGCAAAATTTTTCAAGCTCTGTAATTGTGCTGCGTCATTTTCATGATGATTTCTTAACCATGTTATCAAATCATTTGGTAAGTTAAGATCATCATACTCTGTAAAATCTGTCCTGTCAGCGTACTCACTTTCTGCAATAACATTATCTGAGCCATCATATTTTTGTCTTGTATAAGGTATAACTTTTGTGGCGCAGTCTAAAGGATAATTGATAGATAGCTCTAAGTTGCAAGACTTACCATCGCTTCTTGACACTGCTATGGTATACATTATCTGGCTTATAACCTTCTTGCCTAGATACTCTTTGATACTATGAGTGTTGATTGAATATGTAAATGTGTAAGTCATAATTAATTGAGCTGAGTTGTACTTTCAAAACCACCACCTGCAGAACCACTACCACCACCACCAGAATATGTAGGTGTATATGTTCCAGTAGTTGTCACTGAGAAAGTGATTGCAGTTCCACCTATTTCTATAGTAGCAGTTCTTACTGCTCCTGCTGTAGCAGAAGATGTAATCTTTACTTGGAATGTTTGATTGGCACTGATAGCAGGGATACTTGAGTTCACAAAAGTCCCACTATTTACACTAACTAAAGCTGTTGAATTACCAGAAAGATTTACTGCTTTTGTTCCTGTAAATCCACTGACTGTCACTGCAGAAAAAGTGACTGTAGTACTTGCTGATACAGTAGCACCAGAAACAGAAGTAGGATTGAAAGTCACTGTCTCAGCTCCGAATCTTACAGCTCTAGCTTTGACAAGACATGTTGTTGTACTGTCATTTGAGTCTGCATTGACAAATAAATTTAGAGCAGTGTTTGATGTATGGAAGTAGCCAAACTCAAGGTGCATTACTGGCAAGTCATTGTTGTCTCCGAACTGGTCACCTGCGTCATAATATTGATTGCCTTCTTTGATACCTATAGGCCAGTACTTTGTATAGACAGTAGTGAAGCCAGACTTTAAATCTATATGAAATGAAGCACCTCTAATGTCATCGTTTTGAGCGTCAGTTATTTCTACTGATATTGTACCCATATAGAAACCTGCTCCATCGCCAATAGAACCGAGACTCACTTGGGTCATAGAAGAACCAAAGTTCACTGTCTGGCCAGTGGTAGCTGTACCCTCAGTAGGTAAAAACAGTTCATCTAGTCTTAGTAAAGATGTATTTATTTCTCCTGCATTTAAAGAATTAGCACTAACACTTTGCGCACCAGAAGCGAGTCCAGATACAATAGAAGCCACATTGGTTTGCGTTCCTGTAATTGCACTTGTCACATCGGCTTTGGCCACACTGTTTACATTGTTAGTATCGTTAGATGTACCTTGGCTTGTAATTACTATGGCGTCTGTAAGGTTGTTATCGTTTTCGTCTAAAAGATTTCCAGTACCAGAAGAACCAAGTACAGCTCCAAAGGTTGCATTTGTTTCTATGCCAGAAAGTTTTGTTCCTGCTCCACTTTCTAAAGAATTAAGATCAGACAGTCCTACATTTGTTTTAGATAAAGTTTGAGTACCACTACCTGCGTTATTGAGACCAAGCGTTGTACCACTTAAAGATAATGTTATCTGGTCATTCTTTAATATATCTGGTGCGTTGCTTCCGTCACTTTTTACTTGAGCATGATTGGTCACATTAGATAGACCGACATCGGACTTAGTGGTGTTTGAATTTACTATAGTAGTTGGTGCATTTGTTAAATCAGTTTTTACAGCGCCAACACCGACAGCAGTGACTTGTCCACCACCTGCGCCAGACAAAGTTCCGTTAGCAGCTATAGATATTTGTGCATTTTTAAGAGCGTTCTTTGCTTGTAGAGAACCACTACTGACTTCTAAGTCAGAAGAGTTGATGGTCAAGTTTGATAAATCATCTTTTACTTGTGCGTCATTTGTGACATTTGCTAGACCCACATCGGACTTAGTTGTATTGGCATTTATGATTGTACTTGGAGCATTACCAAGGCCTGTCTCAATAGCACTAATACCATCAGCCGTGACAGTACCACCACCTGCTCCAGATAAAACACCTGCAGAAGATATGCTTACACTAGAGTTTTTAATTGTATTTGGAGCGTTGGTCAAGTCAGTTTTGACAGCTCCCAAACCACTAGCACTTACTGTACCACCACCTGCTCCAGATAAAACACCTGCAGCACTGATAGATATTTGAGCATTTTTAAGAGCGTTCTTAGCTGCAAGATTACCACCACTTACTTCAAAGTCATCGCTTGTCAAAGATAGATTACTAAGATCATCCTTAACTTGTGCATGATTCGTCACATTAGATAGGCCGACATTTGCATTAGATAAAGTTTGTGTACCACTCCCTGCATTATTAAGACCTAAAGTTGTACCACTTAGACTGATTGATATTTGGTCATTCTTGATTGCAGTTTTACCTCTTAGCTCTGAGCTTGTGATCTCAAACAAGTCACTCTCTACACTAAAATTAGAAAGGTCAGATTTTACTTGTTGATGATTAGTCACATTGTTAAGGCCTATATCTTCTTTGCCAAAACGAAAACTTGCATTGACCACACTGGTAAATGCAGATTGCACACCCAATGTAGATACAGCTCTCAGCGCAAAGTAGTAGGTGACACCTGCAGACAGTCCATCAAGAATACTTTGAAATGCAAATTGAGTTTGTAATGGCCTTGTCGCAGGAATAACTTGGTTTAGATAAGTGTCATCCGTTGGTGTAAAGTTGGATGTATGTCTGTAGATTTTAATATCTTTTAGCTCATTGTTATTTGGATTGGTCCACTGTAATAAGATACCACCCACTGGTCCATCACCATCGCCTTGCGCAGTGAAAGAGCTTGGAGCTGAGATTGTGGTAGGGTCTGATATTGTGATATTGACTGCGCTTGTATAGGCACTATTGATACCATTAATATCAAAGTGTCTTACCTTTACATTGTATGTATTACCGATAACTAAGTTTGGAATGATAGCTTTTGATACACCTTTACCTACAGTAATATCTCCAGTGTAGTCTGAATCAGTAGATTGTTTGTAGGCCACCTCAGTTCCTTGGACTCTATCAGATACAAGGTTTGTCCATGAAGCTACAACATTAACTTTTAAAGTTTGTCCTTCTGACTGTATATCACTTGCAAGAGAAAGACTTGTTGGTGGGTCTAATGCAAGACCACCTATATCTCCATCATCAATCCCTACATCCTCTGGGTCAATGTAATCTGTTGATAGAAAATTGTAGACAGAACCATCTATTTCTTTCAGTTGTATGTTGCAGACTAGAATAGAATTTTCAGAATCTCCTTGAGGTTCAATGTTTAAAGTCATGACTTCAAACAATTTATTATTGAAACCCAGTCTCGTATTGGTGACATTTACATAGTCATGTGGTTGGAGCTGCATGTATCTGATTGGCACTATGGTAGAGATAGTTGTATCTTGCCTAGAATACAGA
>VMHT01143641.1_pt1 | contig 35530 bp, 63 predicted proteins | sample 4693611 | NCBI WGS metagenome assembly VMHT01 (sample SAMN12280063, study PRJNA550983) | marine metagenome | isolation source: seawater sampled from same location over 5 years 0.02-0.2 micron viral filtrate | place: USA: collected off the coast of southern California halfway between the port... ...
AGGATAAGGCAAAAACAGAGTTAGAAGAAGATAGTAAAGGAACAGGAAAGATAAGTGTTGTAAAAGCACAAATTTGGAATAAAATATCAGAAAGCGACAGAAAGACATTAAACACCATATATAAAAGATTAATGAGAGAAAACAAACTAGCTTTTGCTGATGAAGGTTCTCAAGAAATAAAAGATATAAAGTCTAACTTAAATAGAATGGTACTAAGACCAAATGGAGATGTTCTACCTTTATATCAATGGTCACTAGAAGTTTTAAAGAGGAGACTCGTAGACTAATGCGTGGATTTGAACTAGGAACTGAAACAGATAGAATGTTTGCTGATGCCGAACAGAAACGTGCAGAACGTGAAGTAGGCAAAACTCAGTTTCAAGAAGTTGTTGATGCGAGTGGTGTAAAGCCAATGACTGCTGAAGAGTTGGCATATACAGGTGCATCTATTGCACCAATTACAGGTGACATCATTGCATATAAAGAAGCACCTGAAGATTTTGAACGTGCCTATGAACTTTTACGAAAAGGTTACAAAGAAAAAGACTTAGTTAATCTAGGACTAGGAGCTGCTTTTGCAGGTTTAGTAACATTAGGACTAATACCCGGAGTAGGTTTTGTATCTAGAATAGGTAAAAATGCTGCTAAAGATAAAGTAAAAGATTTACTTGAAGAAGGAAACTTAGCTGAAGCTGCTGATATTATGGTTAAGTCAAGTAAAACATTTCAAGATAAAGCATTAATAAATAAACAATCAGAAGCACAACTTAAAAAGTTAGCTAGTGCTAGAATTGAACTAAAAGGTTTAAGTTATAGAGAAAAGAAAAAAGCTATAAAAAGATTAAACAGACCTGATGACATTACTGTATATCATGGTTCTAAAGGAATGCAAGACAAATTAGGTTCAGGTGGCAGTAGAACTAGAAAAGATTTAATTATAGAAGAAGGCTTTCAACCTTATTCAGGAGATGGGGTATTTAGAGAAAAACCTCTAGCTGCTCCTGCTAATGAAAAAAGACAAGGCTCAACTATAAGGATAGATAATCCTGTAGGAACAGATGCTTTAACAGGTGAAACTTATGTAGAGAAGAAGATAAGACAGAACAGGGAGTTTTTTGAAAAGTATCCAAATGCATCACCTATAGGAATGAATGATGGTATAACAGGTAGAGCCGATAACATCAAATTTGATCCAAAAGAACTTATAGAAGTAAAGGGAGCAAATGGTGAACATGCCTTTAGAATGTCTGGGGAATCTAAAATGTTGATGCCTGATGGATCATATAGAGGTGCATTTAATAAACTAAGATCATTAGAAGAGTCAATAAAAAAAGATGGTTATAAACCAACAAATATAAAGATAACCGTTACTGAAGATGGTGTGCCATACATAACAGAAGGTAATCATAGATTAGCTGAAGCTTTTAAATCAGGCAGACCTGAAATAGTAGCTGATATAAATTATATGCGTGGTGGCGAAAATGCAGATGGTATTCTTAATCCTGATCTAATAGGTATAGGAAAGAATGCTCCTACTAACTTTCCAAATCGTGAACCATTTACTGAAGCTAGAGGTCTTATGTCTAATGAGACTACAGGCTTTCATGGTGAAATAGAAGGTGTTAAATTACTATCTACGTCACGTGATCCTAATATTTCTATGTCTCCATCTTTTACAAATCCAGACGATCTACGTAATGTTCCATCTGATATACCTGTATTAGAAAATTTAATTTATGCTGAAATCCCATATGAGTCTATGGGAAACATGAGACCTGAAACATATACGGAATTAGTAAAAGGCTTGGCAAATGATAGAGACTCTCAACAGTACTTACTTAAAAAGTATTTTAGTGACAAAACAGATGAGTTTGGAGCTGCTATGTTACCTAAGTCAGGTCACGTAGAAGCAGAATTAGCTGTAGCATTTCCTGAATACTTTAATCCTAAAGCAATATTAGATAGAGACCCAACAAAACAAAATTACAATAGAGGTGAAACACTAGTTCTTAATCCTAAGACACAGGATTATGACAGTGCTGCAATGTTACTTGAATCAAAAGATATTGGTAAGATGGATACACCTCAAAAAGTTCAGGCTGCTAAATTAGCATATCAAAAGGCTGATACATATTTTGAAAGAATGGCTAATATAGAAGATGAAATAAAAGTTTTTAACACAATGGGTGATAAGAAGGCAATAAATAGAGCTTATGATAATGTTAAAAATACGTTAAACAGTATGGCAGATTTAGCTAAATTTACTAGCGAATATGGTGCAAGGGGATCATACGATAAGTTTTTGATGAGAATAGGTTCTTTTGGATATGACTTTGATAAATTAGCTAATACATTTCCAAAAAATTCAGAGAAACGAGCTAATCTAAAACTATTATCAGTGTTGGCTAACACAGGCATGTATGGTGATGCAGAAGCAATGAACCTTGTGCGTAAGGGATTTACACCTAAGAAAAGTGTTGATAAGGTACTTGAGACATATAGAAAAGGTTCACTGCCCGGTAGCTATCAAGGTTCTGATGATAGGGCATTGATGAGAGCATTTTTAGAAACTGACGCAGAAGTAACTACAAAAAAAGGTGTAACTAGTAAAATGATACAAGACAGGATGGATGCACCTATTGAAGCATATCCTCAGAAAGAAGACACAATTAGACAATTAAAAAGTGCTAGAAAAAAGATTACCCCACGAGAAGCGAAAGCAATGTTATTAGAATTAACTAGTCGCTTCAATCGTGGTGGTTTAGTTAAACAAAAAGGTTTAATGGCAAGAAACTAGTTTACCATAGTCCTAACAATCTACCATTACCTATGATTATAAACAGGCACGTAGTTATGTGTAGTAAAAACCAAAATGTTCGTATGGTTAAATGTACATGATCATCTTTTTTATCATTGTCATAGGCATGGCTTCCCATAGCCTTGCACCAATACACCCATATTAATTTAACGACTGTCACCTGATCCCTGTAATGTACCCCTTGTCTTTCTATCGTTAAGTTTATATAAATTGTCTTCCATAATCTTACCTAGATTGACATTAAGTTCACTTGCTAACATAGCACAGTACCAAAGAACATCTCCTATTTCAGAAGCTATATTTGATTCTGTGCCATCACGTATTTGCTTCTTTACCTTCCCTGCTACTTCTCCTGCTTCACTTACAAGACCAAGAGATAGATAGGCTATAGCATCTTTCTTTGGATAGATAGCTGTAGTTCTACACTTCTCTTGATACTCATGTGCAGATATAAGGCTTTTATTATGTGACTGCATGTACTTCTTGGCTTCTTCTTCTAGCTTCATTTATCTTTACCTTTTTTAACTGATTAAAATACGCAGTATTATAACCACGTTCCCATTCTTTTTGTTCTAATAGATTTGCTTTTCTAGGTGGTGTAGCAATTATAACTTTTGCTCCATTTACATTTCTTGTATAAGGTTTATTTGTAAAAGATGCATATCCCCTGTCAAACATATGCTTAATAATATGTTGAGGTTTTTTATTTTTCATTCTTTTTCTCCTGTTTATCAAAAATTGCTTTTAGTTCATCTAAGTCTTCTATATAAAACCACTCACCTTTTTTATTATAATTATGTTTAACAAGTAGTTTGTGTATTTTTCTTTCGGCTACATGACGATCATCAACTTCATATGATGTAATTAATTCATAGTTTCTAAAAGGAGAACCTGTTTGATAAGCGTTTAATCTATCTTTAGCGTTGACTGCCTTACCTATCTTGTACCAATTAATCCAAGCTGTATTTGTTATGGCATATATTTCCCCTTCCTGTGTTTGCTCTATCTTTTGATGCGACCATGCATCATCTAATGATTTGTATCTACCCGGTTTATGTAAAGGATGTGTTGTTGGTATATACACACCATTAACAAACATACGTTTTACATTCTTACGGAGATAAGAAGCTAATCTCTCTCGTCTTCCTGATGGTCTTACGTACCATAACTCCCCACCTTCTTTGCTTACTTCTGCTGTATTTATACTATCTGTTAGTGTCATTTCTTTTCCTTTTTAACTTCTTCTGTTTCTTTCCTTTCAAAGTATTTCATTATAATATTAAGTTTATCATCTGCTGTAGCCACTGCATCTAACTCAACATCAATGGATTGTTGTATGTCTTGATGTTCCCCTATACCCACAGACCTAGTTAATAGTATTTCTACATTTGATATATGTTTATTTATAAGTCCAACATAATAAGACTTTGCCGCATTTAATAACATCTCTCTCATTTACTTCTCCTTTTTGGTTTTAAATGTAGTATCTCTTTTATATGTAGCTTTCTACCCTTGAAGAAAACTATTAAGTTTATTGTTGTATTTATACTGATGGCAATTAGTAACCACCACTGCCACCATAGTATTTCTGTTGATTCTAACATTAACTAGCCTGTATGTCAACCATTTCACACGCATCTGCTGTGCAAGCTAGTTCCCTTCCACCACTAGTAGTATCTTCTTTTTCATATTCTGCTAACTTAGACCAATCTATAGACTCAGGCATTTCATGCGATAGTGCATAATATTTTGCTTCATCTATATCCTGATAAGGTGCTTGAGCATATGTATGGTCACTGAAAGGTAAGAAAGATATACCTGATACTTCATCAAAGTTTTTATACACCCATGCTCCTACTTCCATCCACTCATCTTCTTTCACAGATACAGTAACAGAAGGTTTATGTTCACACCAATGTCTCTGAAATGTTAGCCAATACTCTAACTGTTCAATAGCTGTCATTTCTGTCCTAGTAGTAGCACCTGATGGTGACTTCATAGGAAAGCTAAATACTGTTGTACTGTCAGGCTTCATAACACATGGCTCACTTGGTATACCGTTGTCTTGCATGAACTTAGTTAATGGGTCTTTGTTATCCCCACGCACAGTTCTAATATAGTAGTCATTGTGTCTAGCATGAATACCTGAAGCACTGTCAACTAATTGTGATACTGTACCACTAGGTTTGACACATGTTATAGCAGTTGACTGTGGGATGCCTAAATCTTTAGCAAACTTCTTATTAGTTTCTACTGCTACATTTCTTAGTATCTCTAAGTTAGATTCTAAGTTACTATTGTCAGGTGATAATACAGGACAGTCAAGTATACCTGTTAGGGAAACTCCTAATAATCTTTCTACTTCTGTGTTGTCTTTCCATACTTTACGTAAGTATTTAAAGTTAGTAAGAGTAGATTGAAATGTACCAAGTATAGTGGCTGTACGTACTTTCTCTTGTAGAGAAAACATATCATCAGTCTCACGTGCTACAACCTCTGTAAGATTACAGAACTGATATGGTCTAAGTATAATCTCACTACATGGATTACAACCAAAATAGTAATCGGCATCTCTTCTACCATTCTCTAATGCTTTTACTTTAGCTGCCTGTCTATTAAATATACCACGTTCTCCTGACTTAGACTCGTATAGTGATGTCCATTCTCGCATAAACGTACCCATTTCAGGCTTACCTTTGAATGCTACAGAGTTATTGGCTAATGCTCTCTGACCTTCGTTCTCCCACCATTGTCCTGACTTAGCATGACGCATTTGATCATCACCTAAATTAGATAGCGATATAAGTGCAGACCTACGTACACCACCAACAACTACAACTTCACCTATCTTACACATAATATCATGGCACTCAATAGGAAATAATCTTCTACCTTTAGCACCCTTGAACTTTTGTATACAGAAATGAAATAATTCAACTAATGGTGCAGGTCCTGATGCTCTACCACCAAAGGTTTTTAATCTAGCACCTGCAGGTCTAACCTGTGATACATCCCAAGTAGGAACTTGTCCTACATATAACATAGCTATAAGTTCTCTCAATGCTTTTGCCCATCCGGGTCTGCTGTCACCAACAGTGATGATAGTAGTGCTGTCTTCAAAGTGTTCATTAACTACAGGTAGTTTGTCTACGTTCTCACGTTCTACAGAGAAGCCAACACCTGTGCCACACATAAGTATATACATACATTCATCAAATGAACGTGGACTATCTACAGGTATATAGCTACAGTTGTAACCACCTACGTGGCATCTATCTAATGCAGGTCCTGATGTCATCAATGCTCTCATACTAGGCATAACACCTAGATTGATTATCTGATTAGTCATCTTTTCTTTTAATGCCTTAGTTATACTATAATTATAGTTTTTGTTAAGGTGATTATCCATATACTGAAAGTATCTGTCTACAGTTTCTCCCCAATTTTCTCTACGTTGCTCCTCGTCTTTCCACCTTGCATAGCGAGACAATGCTATGAAGTTCTGATAATCAGTTGGTAAATAATTACTTAACATTTTCTACTCCTGTAATACTTTCATGTTTTTAACTTTAACACCTTCTAAATCGTGAAATAATTCATTCATATAGTCTTCAAAATCTTCAGTAACATCCCCATCTGAAGGTATGGGATAATCTTCAGGGTCTACCTGTAGAGTAATCATAATTTTAACTCTTATCATCGTAGACCTCTATAAGTTTATTTAGATACCATCGTGCCTTTTCTAAGTCTTCAACACCATTCTTATATTCGTATCTCCATATATACTTTAGTATATTACCTTGTAAATAATATTTAAATCCTTCATTAGTTGCAGCACCAATGGCATCAATAGTTTCGATACCTGCCTTATTGTAATGAACAGGATGATTGACCATATCCTCTAATTCTAAGTTATCGGATTGTTCCATAGCTTGTTTTCTTCTCATTCTCATATACTCCATATGTCTTAACATTAAGCATTACCATCGGTGTCTGCATCAAAAGACAATACCACAACATTGTCATGTTTGTCAACTACTTTTCCTTTATTCTTTGGGAGTACCTGTTCTTCAAACTCATCAGCTTTTTCTGTTAGCTTTTCTCTTACATAAGAATCGTATTCCATGACAGGAACAGATGAACATATCACTTTACAAAAGTGAAGTAGTGAATAGTAGTCATCATCACTCATAGGGTTTTCTCTAGATGTCACTATATTCATATTAATCTCACCTGTCCAAACATTATTCTCATCTAGATCAGGACTTATTCCTATTATAAAATCTTCAGGTCGTATATCTTTATTCATAAGTTTCATTTGATTTTCCTTAGTTTTTTACCTTTAAATTTTATAAATAAAGGATGTTTGTTTTTGCCCTTTTCTTTTAACCAATCTTCAGGTATTATCCTGTCATAGTATCGGAATCCATGTTTAATACACCACTCTGCGTATGTAGATTTCGCACCTTTACTTAGCTTACTTCGACTGTTTGTAAATACAAATCTAATATCTAGTTTCGGATGTTGCTTCTTAATGCACAAGTGCTTTCTTCTGTCCGTTGTTAGGAATCTTCCTTTTGTTTCTATTATTATACCATTGTTTAGTATAAAGTCAGGGGTATAGGTGCGATAGGCTAAGTCTTCCCACTCTATCTTAATACTTTCGTAATCATACTTATATCTTAGAGTATCAAGAGCCATAGAAATCTTAAACTCTAAACCACTTCTATACCCATACTTTATTGCTTCTCGCCTTATTTTATGTGGAGACACTAGAGTAGTCTTCTCCAACCTGTAAAGGGATTGAACTCATAAGAGTCCTGAGAGTATCCAAGAGCTTTCATCTCTTCCTTAACAGCTTCATCTGCCATCTTCTTGGCTTCCATAGCTTCTCTCAAACCTTTAGTTCTCATTTCACGTAGAGTTTTCTTAGCTTCGGCTAATTCCTTCTCCATATTCGCAATATCTTTTTGTAAGTCTTCTATTTTTTCTGTCATTGTTACACACTCCATATTTCTCTAGCTTCATCTTTCATACTTGACCACATCCACGAATCGAGGTTAGGATAAACAAGAGAAGCTAACTCATTTTTATCATCACTAATAGATAAAAACTTTTGTATACCCAAAGCTACTTTAACAAGTTGTGCCTTGTGTAATGCTAAGTTGTCAAGTGTAAACTTCTTGTACTCTTTTGGAGTAGCAAAGAATAAGTCTACACTATTCTTAGGATATGCCATAGAGTAAAAAGCCATCTGTCTTTTCTGTGCTTCTGTAGGCTTACTAGGCATCCGTGTAGTTGTCTTTAAGTCTACTATCTTATCAGAAAATCTGAAGTCTATATACCCCATGATTGGAATAGGCATGTCATCGATTTGAACTTCAACTTTTTCTTGATATGCTTCAAGATTAGTATAGTCAAAGTTTTCATCGATGACAGTACCAAAACCTTTTAATAACTTCTTTTCTTTTTCTGTTTTTACATCTCCTAAATCAACACCTGATTCAGCACACAGAGACATAAATTTTACATCTAAAAGATTGAAGTCAAAGGTTTTTGCTTTCTTCTCGTATTTGTTTGCTAATGCAAACTCGGTAGCAATACCCCTAACAGCACTTGCACCACTTGGCGATTTATAGCCAAACAAATATCTAGCTACCCACATAGGTGTATCAGTAATATACGTATTGATACTACTAGGGGATAGATAGTTTATACCATGTACTTTGAAAGGGTTATTGCTTTTCATTAAGCTACCTCTTCTTCGATGTCTATAAATTCACTGACAATATCATTGTCATTATCATCGTGAAGATTCGCCTTAGAATCCCATTCACTAATAATATAGCTGTTATAGTTTTCTACCCAAGCTAAGAAGTTAGCAAAAGTTTCTTGATCTTGATTAGACAACTCAACAGTCTTAGATATATCTAAACTAGCAGTAGGTAAGTAGAAACAATTACCATTAGGTAACTTTCTTTCTTCTGTACCAAGTGCAATATTATGTTGAACAGGCAGTCTCTTCATTTGAGATAACTTCGTAAATGGCACAGCCATTATTTTGAAGGCATCTCTATTATCAATCTCCCATATAAATGGTTGACTGTCTATTTCAGTGGCTTCTCCCTTCTCATTAGTTGGTTTAATTAAGTCTACTATACCAAAGATAACACGAACACGTTTTATCTGCTTGATAAGTTCCTGTGTCTTCTCAGGAAGAGACTTAAAATCCTTTACGAAACCTGATGGTTTACCACAATTAAATGTACCCTGATTATCTTTCAGATCAATGGTAAGATTATCTGCCATAAGAGTTTTATGATATGTACCCATAGGATCACCTGCTTTGGCATTCATATTCTTAACAAATCTTTTGTACATAAATCTCTGTACGAAAGGTCGTATCGTAGCAGAAGATGCATAGATAGCTTTACTGTCAGGTATATCTAACTTGTAAGTACCACCTTGCACAACTTCTACATTCATAGACTTGCCTTGTACTTCTGCTTCACCCATAATAGGTGAATGATTTATTTTTAATCTAGGAAGAGTATTAGATTTCTTATCACTAGAGGAAGTCTCTCCTGCTATGCCCATAGCTTTAGCCATTGCAGCATAATTTGCAGTATCTATTGTTACTAAATCACTCATATATATTTTCTCCTTTGTTGAAAGTTTTATTGTTATATCACATTACGTCTTTCGTGTCAAGCCAATTATTACCTATTTTTGCTTCTAATAATAATGGCACATTAAAATCAATATTAAATTGATTGTTAATAATATCCTTCATGCTACTATTAATACTACTCAACAGTTGTATAACATCTTGTTTTTCATCAGGATGTACATCTATAACTATAGAATCGTGTACAGTATTGACAATACATGAATTTAAGTTAGTTAGTTTTTTATCAATTTCAAGTAGTATGAGAGGAACAATATCTGCAGTAGCAAAACTTTGTACAGGATAGTTTTTAACCTGTGTGAAGTGTGTTATCTTGCCACTTGCATATCTCTTAGCATCAGGAAATGCAAACTCTCGACCTGAAGGTATCTTTATCTTACCTGTATTCATAACTTCTTTAGCCAATTTGGTGTGCCAAAGTGCGATGCCTTTGTACTTTTCTGTGAAGTGTTTATAATATGTAGCTTGAGCAGGTGTCCTGCCAAATCCTGTTGCTCCGTAGAGGGGTGCAAACGTGTGTGCTTTCGCTTCTTGTCTAGAAGTTTTTTCCCCTGCATCACTAATAACACGAGCAGTATAACTATGCACATCAAATCCATCTTCTATCTCCTTCATTGCAGTTTTATCTTGGGATAAGAAAGCTGATACTCTAAATTCAAGTTGAGCAAAGTCAGCTTCTAATATATGTCCACCCTTCCAACGTGATACAAATACTTTCTTTACAGGGAATGTACCACCTCTAGGCATGTTCTGCATGTTGGGATCAGCACCACTAAATCTTCCTGTAGAAGTTCTGTGCTGTAATAACCTGACATGTAGCTTACCATCAGGCTTGATATGTGTATTGATACCTTCAACGAAAGATGAAAGGTATGTATCAAGTGCTGATAGTCTCTGTAAGTCTGTAAGAAAGTTCATTGCATCTGTCATATTCTTTTGTTTAGCTATACTATATAACATAGCTAGGTTACTCTTGTTTACACTAAATCCATTGGCACTAACCCACTTTGCATTAGGAGCATTGAACTTTAATCCTGCAATAGTTTTATCAGGTAAAAATAAATATCCAACTGCATCACAAGCACTACACTTAGTAGGTTTAGCAAAGGGTGTGCCATCTTTTCTAGTTTTTCTGTAAAAACCTGTGCCACCACAACTTAAACACTGCTCTGCTCTTGTCTTATATACAATGTCAGAGTTTTTCTGTATGGTATGTTTGTACTCAGAGTTATCCATATACGGAGTAAAACTATTTGCCCACATAGTCTTGTCATGTGGCTTTCTACTATAAATAACCCATGACATCTGTTCAGGACTATTGAGATTAATAGGTGTGTCACCCATCAATTCCTTTACTTGTTTGTTTAGTCTTTTCTCAATCGCAGTCTTCTCATTCTGAAACTCTATCTTAACTTTATCTAAGGTATCCACATCAACCTTAAATCCTCTTTGATATATCTTTGCCAAAGCTACTGCAACTTTATTTGTTTGTATAACAGTATCCATCAATACTGCGTCATCTAATTTATTAAGTCTTATGTATTGTCTTTGACTTAGCTGTTGTGTAGCTTCTAAATCTGCTACAAGATACTCTGTCAGTTCATCTCTAGGTATCTCATCAGTAGCATAACCTTTAGCAAAATAATTCTTTAGCGTGTCTTGCTTTTTAGTTGGCAAGTCATAGCGTTCAGCACAATCTTTTAAATGCAAGGGTTGCTTGATACCTCTCTGTAAAATATATTCTGTTAACATTGTACAAAATATAGGACCATCATACTTGAATCCTGATTCCCATAGCCACATCAAGTCATAAGATATATTATGTCCTATAAGAATAGTTGCTCTATCTAGTAACTCTTGTATAGCATCAAAATGATTTTCATCTCTATCTGTGTTAAACAAGTGCATTGCACCATTATCTTCTAGGCAACCTACCATAACTAATTTATTATCAGTCTCGAATGGATCAAGATGTAACTTACCATCTCTCTTCGTGGTTGTATTCTCTACGTCTAGTGTTAGCTTCATGCTGTATACCTCGCTGTTAAATAGTCAAGTTCACAATGGACTGTGCCATGCCAACCTGAGAGTTTATTCTTAACTACATTAAGATGTCTTTGTATATCTTCCTCGTCTTGACCTTCTACCTGTGGGTTCTTAGCTATTAGTATCATCAAATCAGCTTCGGCAGCTTTACCTGTACGAGACCCTTCCATCATAGATTGATTTAGGATAACTTTACCTTCTGCTTCTGCATTTAACTGTGACATATAAAATACAGCACAGTCATAACTCTTAGCTATTTGTCTAGCATGTACCACGTTTGCTTTTAGTGCTTCATCCTGTCTAGCAAATCCTTGAGACCTAGCAAACTTATCTCCCATGTCAAGCACTAATATGTCAGGCTTGTATGCCTTACACACACTCTCGACCCATGCCATGTCACGATCAGATGCATCACGTATCTTTATATTATCAAACACAGGCTTATATCTTTTCCATGCTTCACTAGGATTTTTCTTGACATCATGCACAGTCATACCTGTGGCGGCAGTTAGGTATCTTGAGCCAACCCTGTGATAACCTTCTTCGTTACAGAGTATGACACACTTAGCACCTTGATGTGCAAAACCATTTGGACTTGCAATAAGTGATGCATGAATAGATGTCTTACCTGTATTAGGTCTAGCACCTATCTCAATCAAGTGACCTGCATTTACACCATCTAATTTACGACACAGGCTAGGTATATTGAATGTCCATCTAGCTTCTAAGTCATTCTTAGCAAGTAATGTCTCAATAGTAATGTCATCCCATTCTATGTTAAGGTTAGGTGTAAAATCGTCTCCATACAACTCAAGAAGATTTCTAAGGGGTTCAAGAGAGGATTTAGTACCATTAACATAGTCAAAGCCAAGATTGGCAATGTCTTCGCCAACGACTTGCTGAAACAATTTAGACAATACTTCTTGTGCAATATCTGTACCAAGTGGTTGCTCCTTCTTAATATTATTAAATAGAGCAGAGTATCCCTGTTTCTGTGCAGTAGTCATTGATGGATTATTAGCCAAGAATAATGCCTGTATCTCATCAGGTGTTACTGTTCTTTCATATAGGGTTATTGCTCTATCTAGAGTTTGTTTAATCTTACGAACATCTTTACTAAACAACCTGTCAGGACACTTAGCACCTCTGTGGTCATCATAAAATGATTTATCCATAAGACTTCGTATTAATGATAATTCCATGTTGTTACTCCTTTGGGGTTAGGGTTAATAATTTTTCTATATCTGATTCATTACGATATTTCAGATCATCTGTCAATCTAATTATTTTAATGTCTTGTACATATCCTCTTAATTCTTTTGCAAACGATAGTGTCTTAGGTAAGGCATCAGGATCGAGTGCTATAATCGCTGTTGAGAATCGTGAGAGATACTTCTTGTGAGACTCTGCCAATGACGTACCCAACACAGCTACCCCAACTAATACATCACTACCTACCACAGATGCACTAACACAATCCTCAACAACAACTGCTACCCTACCACATCCATGAACAAAAGGCAAGTTACTTTTTCCATATCTTTTCCATTTAGGCAATAATCTAGTTATTGACCTACCGACTGCATCAACAATATAATCGCCATGCTCGACAGGAAATACAACTCGCTTGTCCTTGACATCGTAGTGTAGATTCAATTTGTCACAATCTAAATCCCACAGTTCACAAAAGTCCATGACTTCTCTCCTGTGGTTATGTGACACCACGTATTCAGGCATTACAAATTCTTCTCTATCAAAGTCTAGAACGTCACCTGTAATTGCATCACGTATATCATCTACAGATAGATGCACACGTGCAGAGCCTGAAATCTTACAAGTAGATTTATAACAATTCCATAACAACTTACCCATATTGTTAGTAGCTGTAAAAGTTTTATAACCATTACATACAGGACAAGTAAGTCTTTTACTTTCTCCTACACTTAGTTGTAAATCATTTACATAGTTGTATATATTCATTGTATATCTCACTTATATGTTATATAATATTCTTTTGTTCGGCACTTACCCTGTGCTTATAGCATACTTTTTTCTAGTTGTCAATGCATTTTCTGCACTAGCATACGTATTTTTCATGTAAGGTTTCACACTATTGGGGTTAGCATGACCTGTAACAGACATTATCTGACCCATAGACACACCTGCTTCGACCATCTCTGTAGTACCTGTACGTCTTAAGTCAGCTATTCTTAGCTCATCAGGAAGACCACAGAGCTTCATTACCCTTCTTGCTACTTTGGATAGCCTAGTAAGAGAATATGGCTCGTATGAACCTCTAATCGCTGTTGGGTATGGTGCGACATAAGACTGAAAACCATATTCATCTTTCTGTTGTTTAAGCATTTCTAATAAGTCAACTGAAATAGGCAAGTGAACTACACTTCTTCTCTTTGACTGTTGCAAATTTAACACACTATTATCAAAATCTACACTAGAAAACTCTAATGTTCTCATATCTCCTACTCTCTGACACCATTCATATGCCATTTGTACAATTAATCCTATGTTTCTGTACTTAAAATCGCTGTAGGAGTAGTCAAGAAATTGACATACCTGTTCTTTTGTCCACACAACCTTTCTAAGTTGGGTTGGTTTTCGTCTGAAAGTAGCAAATGGATTCGTTTCAGCATATCCCATCTCCATAGCAAATGAAAATAACTTTCTTGCTACAGAGCAAATATGATTAGCCATAAAGATACCACGTTTTAGCCACACTTCATATGCTCGTCTTGCCTTTGCACCTGATAAATTTTTCAATTTATTTGTTGACAATTTTTTACTGTCTACAGATGTGTCTAACATGACACCTAAAAAGTATTGATAATCTACTTTAGTTTTATCTGCTAACATATTGTAATCACTAGACAAATAATATTCATCTACTAGGTCTGTTAAGTTTTTAATGTTCTGCATCTTTATACTCCATTGCACATAAATCTAAGGCAGTCATAAACAACTCGCCATGCCACATTAAACCTTGTTTAAAATGTGTAGGTATTTTACTATGACCATAATATCTACCTGCAATCATTCCTGCTACTGCACCTGATGTATCTGCATCATATCCTCTGTTGACTGCCTTGATAACACAATCCTCAAAGGTATTTGTTGTCTGAAATGCCCACCATGCACATTGGTAAGTTTCTTTTACATATCCACCTGACAGGACTTTTTCTCTAGGTGTGTCTAGTGGTAACTTATAGCTGTCATATCTAGCTATAGGATAGCCATGATATAATTCTTCAGCTAACATTATAGAGTAATCCACACAGGTATTGCTACCATGTGTTAATAAAGTTTGTTGTGTAGCTAATTGCATGGCATGATATTTGTTTTTAGCAACTATGATAGTAGGTGCAAGTCTCATCAATGCTCCATTACCTGATGAATCTTCTGCAGTTCTACCTCTGTAAGGTTGTAGATAATCAGAGTCTTCTAATTCATTTAGATAACTATTTAATGCTACTGCAGTAGTACCACCTATGTCAAAGCATTCTCCTCTTGGACTATACTCTCCATCCTTGTACCACTTACAAAACTTTTGCATAATATCATTCGCATCAAATGTATTTTTCTCTAGTAGAGACTTTGCCATAGCTAGTGCCATGCTTGTATCGTCTGTCCATTCTCCAATGGATACATCATGCGTACCACCTTTTTTATATCTAGTTATATAATTTTTAGGGGTACGTGGCTTTTTAAATTCAAGGAATGCTCCAAGGGCATCTCCTACAGCTAGTCCTACTAGCATACCTATAGCTTTATCTCTATTCATACACTCTCCTTTGTTAAACGTTTAGTGCTATGTAAACACATAGTATTATAATTAATATCTTACCATAGTCAAGGTCAAACTTTGTACCTTCGCCATATTTTTTATGATAATCTATATTAAAAAAATCTATTATTCTATGCCACATATTATTGTCCTCTCTTTGCATCAATGTATACTCTTAAGTGAGTAGACTCATCCCTAGTCTGACCCCAATACGTAGCACCTGTACCTTTGAGTTCAGGCTTTATATGTTGTCCACGTACTCGCATCTTATAGGATATGTTATTGAAATGCTTTTTCATTTTGTCTACAAACTCTTGACCATCAGTATCATTAGGTATCTCGCTGAATACATAACCACACCCCTGTAAGGATACAACATTATTTACTTTGGTATGTAAACTTTCTATGATGTTATCTTTAGAGTTGCATCTTTGTTTTAGATTCTCTACCTGTGCAGACAACTCTAGTATTCTATCCTCTTGTTCTTGTAACCTTTTCTTGTATATCCTATCGTTGCTCTCAACGACATTGTCGTAGAACTTAGCTTGGTCTTTTATTCTACCCATATGCTTAGACCTATCTAGCATTTCTTCTTGCTCACATAGTTTGACAAATGCTCTGACCATGTGTTGAAAGTCCATGTGTGATATGGGTACATCTCTGCCTTCTGCTTCTGAATAGTATGTCTTATCATTTAAGTCATACATATCACTTGCTAATTTACCTGTGCTTGTTGTTGCACCTAACATTGTTACTACTCTATGTATTTTCATTATTGATTCTCCTGTTTTTTGGTTTAAGTTCTCCTTTATATACAACACTACCATGATATATATCCATACCAAAGTTGTATCCTTTTCTGTAATACTCATGTGATTCTTTATTGTCTCTTTCTTGAAAGAATAATCCATGTAATACACCACGTTTGAATGCTGTCATAACACCCATCTCATTGATAGCATTATCTAATGCCACACAATCCCACTTCATATATCTACTCATGTTCTCCTCCTCTATCGTTATCATCATACTTAATTCTCTTGCCCTTGTAATACATATACCTACTTCTGCTTGGTGTGTGATAGCCTTTCTTTAGAAAGAAGGTAGGCTTTCTCTTCGCAGTCTCAAACGTAGCTACAGTTATAGCTATAGCACCTATTAGGAATACGTGAGCAGTAGCAGTTATACCAAACATCCACATACTACTAAAGTACATAGAGAATATTATGCACCACATCCATGCTAACACTTGCATGACCATATGTCTAGTATTTAAATCAGGTATGTGACGCAATGGGTTACGGTCATGGTTCATAATAGATTGCCATGTGTCGTATACTATCTTAGTCATGTTATCTCCTTATCATTTATTTTAGTTCTGCATACATCTGTGCCTAACATATCAAACATAACACAACCATAATCATAACCTATCTTATAGTAATGATGTGATTGTTTTTCATCTCGTTCTCCATGAAGTAACCCATCTGCTATGCCATCTTTGAGTGCATCTAAAATTTTATACTCTTTGATAAGTCTATCAAATTCTATTAAGTTCATTGTCATTATAAATTCTCCCATATATCTGTTATCGCTACAAAGAAACCATAGGCATACACCAATACAATAACTGTCTTCAACACTTTATTCATTTGGTCATCTGCCATGTACACCCAATCGTGATATTTCCTAGGTGTAGTCGTACCATATGCTTTCAATCCTAAGTAATCAAAGTTCCAAGCATCTCGCCTTGTATCTTTTTTCTTATATACAGTCATAGTATTGCTCCCACATGAAATCACATTCATCTTTATTGATCATCTCAATTATTTTTTTCTTAGCTTCTTTTTTAGCTTCATCATCAAACACTTCATACCCTTCTATATGTACACCTGTGTCTAACCATACATCTAATCCACTTGGTTTCATCATGTTGATTCCTTTTCATCAGGACTTATAAATAAAAACCCACCATAGTTACCTTCTTCATCTGCTGATACTTCAATCGTAACAGGTGCATAGTTAGGTGCTTTCAATAAGAATTTAGGGAAGCCATCTTCTCCTTCTCCTAAATATTTGTTTATAGAAAAACCTTCTAGTTGTTTATAGTATTCATTCATATCCATTATACCATCTCCTTTTTAAATACTGTGTTCCAAGTTTCTTCTATCTCGTCATCAAGATTACCACCATGAATAAATTCTAGTTGGTCTCTGACATACTGCATACGACATTGTTCAAGTGTCCAAAAGTCTGTTGCTACTTCTTCAAAGAACAACACAGGTTGAAGTTCTTCCTTGCTCATATTTATTGCTTGGTAATATAATATATTAACCAATGCTTTTTTATATCGTGTTTCGTTTGTCATACTGACTCCTTTTTCCAACGGTTATCCCACATGGGGTCATCTAATCTATATAGTATATCTTCTTGGTCTATACCCTTGAGTATATGTGCAATCACATCTACTGTCCACCCATTACCAATCATCTTGTATCTCTGACTATTGGATACATGATTAGTATAGTTGTCAGGTAATGTCTGCAATCTCTCACACTCAAGGGGTGTCAGCTTTCGCCACATATCTTTTGATACTACTACATTATCTTTCTGCACAGTAGTAAGACAGTTAGACTTCTCATCATTACGTATCTCTATCTGTCTTGTGTAGGGCAAATCAAGTTGGTCATCTTTCCTAGTACCATGCTCATCTAGTCTACGATTGACAATCCTACCTACTGCTACCTTTGGTTCTCTATGTCCACCTTGCATGGTGGTAAGGGTAGGTGCTTTGCCTTCTTGTGCGTATACTCGCTTGATACTATCGTGACCTTTTAAGTCAGCAGTACCAACCCTAATCAATCCATCTTTAGACATGGTAGGGTTATCTTTGAGTACCATAGTACGTTGCTTACGTTCAATACTATTCCACCATACTGCACCATTGTACCTAGCAGTAAGACAATGAGACTTGCCATCTTGACTAGTCATCTCATCTGTAGCATAGCCATCTTCTAGTACGTCTTGCATGGTAATCTTTTTATCAACCATGTCAGCAATAGGTATCTGCTTATATGTGCCATCATCTTGTAGTTTACCAAACCAATACAATCTGTATCTATTCTGACCACTCAACCACTTAGAGTTTTTAGCCTGTGGTTCAAAACCCATGTGATATGATATAGTATCTTGATACTCTTTCTTCATGCGTACATTCTCTAGCAGTACATACTTAGGTTTTACTACAGATAATATCTCTATGAAGTGAAAGAATAATTTACTTTGGGGGTCATCAAAGTTTAACTGTTTCCCTGCAAAACTAAATCCTGTGCAAGGCGAACCACCCATCATCAAATCTATATCCCAACATGATAACTCAAAGGGGTCTAGGTCTCTGACATCTCCTAGCTGAAAGGTATTAGGAAAGTTAGCCTGTGTAACCTTGATAGCTGAAGGGTCAACTTCACTTGCGTAGTAGTTGTTATATATACCATCAAAGGTATAGCCTAGTTTGTTCAAGGCAACTTGACCACCACTACAACCATCAAATAAACTTAGTACATTCATATTAAACTCCTATGTAAGGCGAAAAGAATATTACAAGTATTCCTGTCACGATTAAAATTATTATTGTGTCGTTATTGTTGGGTAACATTTGTCATCTCCTTTTTCTTGTATAATCCTATGTAAACTTTAGGGTTATAGTTTTCAGTTGATTCCATGTAAATAGTTCCTGTGAAATCCCTGTCAACATAATCCCATTCTTTAGGTTTATACTGATTATCACTACAACCTTGTCCTTTGAAATAATTATCAGTATAGGGATTATATTTTATTCTCCAATACTTTGGAAATTGTATTTCTGATTCTTGATCATCAGCAAGATAGCCTACTGCAAAGGCATGAACATTTTTCTTGCCTTCTTTTCGTACCCTATCTTGCCCACCTTTTCGCACTACAAACTTAGCACTTTCCAAGACTACTTTATCTTTGTGATCAATAACTAGACCACTCTTGCAGTCTTGAATACTCCAAGTTTTTTTATGTAAGTTCCAATACACTCTAACCTTGTTCATAAATAATCTCCATATAAAGTTGGTATTTCTTCGCTAGGTAAATAATCTTCTTCGTCATCTCTTAGAGTTTCCTCGAATAAATTATACAGTTCTTCTTCTTCCATTGGTGGTATCCTCTACTTTTGTTAGTATCTTGATACCTATGCATAGCATCACGATTGATAATGTATATGTCATTATATATATTGCACCTACTTCATACATTAATTGATTTAACCCATTGATAAACATAGCAGTTCCCATCATTAGGCATACCATTAATATTAGTTTATTAGTTATTGTCATATGTGTCTCTCCATTGTTGTGTTGCATTTATTAACTTAGGGTTTACAGACATAATCTCACTTATGTAAGCATCTCCATATTCCCAACTATCGTATGTCATAGGTGACTTACACGCAGTAAACCATCTTGCATATTGATTCTTATCTTCGTTATCTTTTACTTGATAAGTCTTAAGTATCTTCCATTCAAAATACATACCATTACTAGGATTGTCAACCCTATATGTTGCATATGCATTGTTTATATCTTTTGATTTTCCAAATTGATTTTTAGCCATTGTTTTTCTCCCATTGTTTAAAGTTATTGTAGGTTGTAAAGTATTTAAAATCTGTATTTGTGGCATACTTATTTAGCCATTCAATAAAAGTACCCTTGCCTTCTACTTGAAAAGTATTGCCACTTTTAATGTTATGTATAGTAAAGATATGATTTTTATATGTCATCTTCTTCTTCTCCTATGTAGTGTTTCCATTCGTCAGGTGTAACCCCATTGATTAAAAATTCTCTTTGATCTGCGTCTAGGTGTGGGAATGCATTTTGTACATGCAACCCACCTACTGTGTCATACCTATCTAAATTTTCTTGCGTGATAGGTAACTCCATTGTGTTATATTTTTTGCTCAATATAGATTGTCTAGTTACTTGTATCATTATATTACCTCCATCATTTTTGCCTGTAGTATAATATGATTTACAATTAATTTTGTCATATCAATTTGTTTTCCAACAGTATATTTATGATGCCTTCTGCCATGTCTAGAAATATCTGTTAATATATCTTGATATAAATATTTTACTTGTGTATCAATAATTTCATCTAATTTTTTATTTTCTTGTATATCTTTTATTTTCATAGTATCGTCTCCTTTAATTGTTTTCCATTTAATATTAGTCATGTTTAGTCTCCTTTTGATCGTGTTCATACCAACTCATAGCACTAGTCATAATCATATTTGTATATGTTATACCATATCCACTACCTGCCTTCAAGTTATTTTTATCTATCAGGTGTTTATGTATATGCTTAACATCATCCCAATTATCTAGTAGTCTTTTACATAGATAATCAAACTCCACATCATCTAGTACATTCTTATCTTGTTCATAGTATAGGTATGAACTCATTAAGTAAAGGGGTACTAGTCTATGTATAGATATATCATTTAATACTTCCATTTTATGTGATGCCATGTATTCTCCTCCATACTACCCATGTTATAGCCTGTAATTCATATGCCTTGATGCCTAACTTTTTAGATGCCCTAAGATATGCCACTTGTATATCGCCATACTCACTCTTTTTAATGTTAGTGTTAGGTGTAGTCAATCCTTGCCTATCGTTATAATATATATTCCTTGCGTGTCCATCAATAGTAATTTCTGATTCATCGCCATTTATATTCTTAAAGAATGATACAATCTTCTTGCCATTTAGTATGGTAACTGCATCATCATATGTTGGCATTAATCGTAATATACTCCATGCCTTTTGCTTCATTTTATGATATGTACTAACCTTAATGCTATCCATATCTTGCCCATTAATGAAGGCAGTACATAAATCTTCTGCATTTTTTACGTTACGTTCCCATTTATTGTTAGGGGATAACGCACTAACTACCCCTATCACAATATGCAAGGGTAGTCTAAGCTTATCAGCAATGTTTTTACAATCACTTGTAGCATTTAAATACCACTCTATGCCCTGTTTTATTTCGTCAGGTGTAGCCATTTTATATACAGCTATTATATTTTTTGTTGTAATCATGGGGTATTCTCCTATTGATTCCTTAGTTTCTCTACTCTATCCATAAACATAACCTTACAAAAGTTACGATTACTTCTTTTACATAAACTCATAATATCACTTATAGTTTTATCGTCAAGATTATTATTAACAATAATTTCTACTAATTCTTGGAAATGTTTTCTAGTCATATGGTATTCTCCTATGTTGGTTGAATTGTGTGATTAAAGGGTACAATGCGATACAAGGGGAATATATCACATTGTACTTAACTAGCTATGCTTTCTTTCGAGTATTAGCATTAGCAAAGTCTACATAAGACTTGACGTTAAACTCACCAAATTCAATTGAGTGTTTAACCCCATTTAAATCATTATTAATAGCAGTCAATAACAATTCAAAAGTCGCAATACTAGTGCTACCAATTCTCGCACCGTATTCTTTTTTGATTTGTCTTGAAGCTACTCGACTAGCCTTGTAAAGCTTAGTCTTAGATAATGAACTTTCAGTAACTTGCTTATACTTTTTAGCTACTCTAGCAAATTTCTTTTGGTTAGACTCAGTCAAATTTTGACCTGTTAAACCTGTTGATTGCTTCCAAAAAGTCGCATTGATTGTTTTAATAGCCATGTTGCATTCTCCTGTGAATGGTTGTTAAGTTAAGGGCATTATACCCTTTAATAACACAATGTCAAATTAAAATAAAATTCAATTAAGTGACGTATATATCTTGATACGATTAGGTATTTATTTTAGTTATACAACCCAAGTGTTTTTCACTTAAACTCATAGCTAACTTTTCACTTAATCTAGTAGTGTAGATTTTTCCTTGCTTTCGCTTTGATTCCCACTTGATCAAGTTATTAAGGGAAGGCAGACTAGACAACACACAAAACTAGTCTCTTTTAATTTCTCGCCCACTTACCATTGACCACCCTAGGATTTCTGTAGTCGCACTTCTCCCATATTCCACAAGCCTGTTACTTGGCACTTGTTTAGTCTAGAAGGTTACCACTATTTTGGCACACCTAGTTAGCCCATGTCTTGCCCACATTTAGGGTAAGCATTCGCATCTATCGTATTTAGGGAATTTGCCCTTGATAGGTTTAGTTTACTTTAAGTCTGCACTCAGCACCATTTTATAGAGTTGTCGTTTCTCTTTTCGTTTTTCGCATTATCATTAGAGCAAATTTCTTTTTATCCGTCAAGTAGTTTTTTAAAAATGTTTTAAGAAGGTTGTTATTATAACGGTTGTCTTAAAACTAGAAACTTTTTCTTTTGTTTTGATGCGATTAATAAGACTAACATTTTACTTGCTTATTAAAAGATCGCTTTTCTCAAACTAAAAACTTTCTTTTTGCTACTATCTGAAAAGCTATTGCCCTTCTGATGTTTTGAAGTATTGCAAAAAAGAACGTAGATGTAAAGCGAATAATTAAAAAAAAGTGAAATAATTTGAATTAATTTGTTAAGTGATTGTTTTTATTGGATATTTTATTTGAATTATTTTAGTTGATTAGTTGATACTATACTATACAAAAAAAAGGTTTTATACTCACAGGGGTATATTATGCAGTAAAAACAAGGGGTTAGGTAGTTATTTGATACAGTTTAAAGGGTAACTGTTAGATAATCAGTTTACTAATGCATATAAAAGGTAGTAAAATCAATGACTTAGCTAAAGTGAAGCATAAAAAATGTAGAGTTTTCAAGGCTTTGAAGGTATTTTTTATTTGAAACTAGGAAAAATGATAGAATACAAGGGTATACAGGCAGGCGTCATATGGGGGGTGTACGTATACGTGCTTGGAGAACTACACAGATGGGAAAATTAGAGTGTTAACCACTAATACAACTGTTGAATACAGGTAAAACTAGTAAAATGTAGTATTTTTGCCACACAGCAGCAGAAATACACATAAATAAAAATATTTGTACTTGACAAGATTACTGAAATCGATTATAATTATGTATAACTAACACTTAAATGATACATATAAATGATAATTAGTTAAATATGATTAATACACTTATATGAAACACTTAAATGTAATGATAATACGTACTAAATTAAATTTACCTCTTGACAACAATGAAAAAATCAGTAAAACTAGAAGCACCAGAGAATATATTAGAAAGTTTCTATGAAGCTATCCGTACTAATAAATTAAAAAACTTACATATTCCCCATAGTTCTGTGTTCTATGTTCGTGCTGCCATTGAAGCCGACACAGGAGTGCGTTATACGTTGAAACACGTAGAAACAGCAATGAAAGCAGAAGGGATGCTAAGTAATGTTTGAGACATGGGTACTAATATGTGCCATAGGAAGTCCATTATGTCATACTTTAGTTGATGAGTATGGACCATACAAAAGTAAACAACAGTGTATTGAGAGAGCTTATGAGATAGCAGTAGAGCTACCTGAACATATGCCCGGCTATGAAGCTGTTAAATATAAATGTATGACAAAAAAAGAAGATTTAAAAGGTAAAATAAAAACATAATGTCTATACCTGAACGAGTCAAAAGCAAAATGAAGGAAGAAGGTCTCAAGGGTGTAAATAAACCTAAGAGAACACCTAATCATCCTACTAAGTCACATTGCGTAATGGCAAAGGAAGGTGACAAGTATAAATTCATACGTTTTGGACAGCAAGGTGTAAAAGGTGCAGGTAAGAATCCTACATCAGCTAAAGACAAGGCACGTAAGAAAAGCTATTATGCTAGACACGATGCACAAGGTAAACCAACTACAAAGCTATCAGCAAAGTATTGGTCACATAAAGTAAAATGGTAGGGGAATAACTATGGCAGAACAAGCTAAAATGATAGGTGGTAAGTCAGCATCTGATAAAAATCGCAAGAAGATGACAAAAAAACAATTTGAAGCCTACTATGAAAAGACAGGTGAGTTTCACGATGCTGATCCTGCAAATCCTATGAACTCTGAATTAACAGGACCTTCAACTTTATCTATTATAATTGCCACACCAAAACCTAGACCTAAAAATCTTAAAAAGAAATCTAAGAAAGCTGAAATGGCATATGGTGGCAGCGTAGGCGGCAAGAAGCATATGTACAACGGAGGTGGTTCTGTGACAGACAATCTACCTAACAAGGGTCTACGTGAATTAGCAAAAACTTCTAAAGGCAAGACTGCTGTAAGAAACATGGGATTTGATGTCTAAACGTAATTATAAAAAAGAGTATACTAATTACCATTCTAAACCTACACAGAAAGTAAATAGAGCAGGTAGAAATAAAGCACGTAAAATAGTAATGAAGGCTGGGGGTACAGCCAAAGGTGATGGCAAAGATGTCGATCACAGAAATGGCAATCCAAGGGATAATAGAATAGGAAACCTAGCTGTTAAATCTAAGAATGCTAATCGTTCTTTTAAGAGAACAACCAAAGCTAAAAAACTGATAAGGAGAGTTTAAAATGGCAAAAAAAACATATGCTGAAATGGTTAAAGAAGATAAAGAAAAAGGCAAAAAGAAAGTACTAGATAGAAGAAAAAACGAAAAAGGTGCTAGTTTTTTTAAAATGTTAGCAACCAATTTAAAGAGTAAAGTAAAAAATAAAGGTAAGGCACAGGCTAGTACTGACGTTGCATCCCCTAAAGAAAAGAAGAAAGAGGTCAAGAAAGATACAGCACCTATGAAAGCTTCTTCTGTCAAGGTCAAGTCAGGTAATACATTATCACAAATAGCAAAAGACAAAGGTATTACTTTAAAAGCATTACTAGCAGCTAATCCTGATATAACAAATCCTAATAAAATTAAAGTAGGACAAATGATTAAGATACCTGCAAAAGGTAAGGGTGGTGTCTACGAAGGCATGAGTAAAAAGAAAATGGCTAGTATGGCTATGAACCAAGGAGGAGCAACAATGAAAAAGAAAACTAAGTATATGGCAAAAGGTGGTACTTATGGTACACCAACTAAGAAAATGAAAATGAAAGTTGGTGGTGCTAGTATGAAAAAGAAAACAAAGTACATGGCTAAAGGTGGTGCAGGTATGAAGAAGACTAAGATGATGTCTCGTGGTGGAGCTGCTAGACGTAAGTAATGTCGTACCTTATAAGTAACGTACCACATTTTAAATGTTGGGTACGTAAGGAGTTCACTTGTAATCATATGAATTATCACGGTGAATACCTACACGCACTAGCTTTCGCAGTTAACACCATACCTGACAGGTCATTAAGTTTTCAGGTAGTCTTCACAGGTTGTACAGAAGAAGAAAATGTACACGGTGGTGCAATGTGGGCAAGAATGCCTATACAAGCACTAGTAGCCGATATACCTGTAGATGAGTGGGCAGAACCAATGGAAGACCATTTGTGTCAACCTTGGGATTGCGAGTCAAGACATCATAGTGTCATAGTTATGGATAGAGTTAGTTCTAGTCCGTGGCTATGTAAAATAGCTAATGAGTTCTATACAGCTAAGTATATGTTCACGGTTGACTATACAGACCATGACATAGCAGATGACCCTGCACAACATAAACAGTCACATGTAATGTATTTGTTGGATGCAGGAAAATGGACAGGCAATATTGTTGCACTGCCAAATAACAGAGTAAGAGCTACAAGTCCTGCTCTATGGGTTACAGGAGAAGGTGCTCCTGATTTTGCACCATCACAATGGTTACATTCAGCAGAGTCACATGAATCTTACCTAGACCCATTTACTACGTTTAATAATCTATATGAGGATAGAGATGCGAACAGCAAAACCAAAAGTAAAAAAAGTAATAAAAAAAGTAGTAAGTAAATTAAAGAAAGCTAGTAAGGCACATGCAGGACAAGCTAAGTCTTTATCTGCACTTAAACTAAAAAGTGGTGGTAGTACAGTAAATAAAGCAGGTAACTATACTAAACCTGAAATGCGTAAAAGAATATTCAATCGTATTAAAGCAGGTGGCAAAGGTGGTGCTCCCGGACAATGGTCTGCAAGAAAAGCTCAGATGACTGCAAAGGCTTATAAAGCTGCAGGTGGTGGATATCGAGGATAATGGCAGACCCTAAAGTAGGCACAGGTAAAAAACCTAAAGGTTCAGACAGAAGGCTATATACTGATGAAAATCCAAAAGACACTGTTAGCATTAAGTTTGCTACCGTATCGGATGCTAAAGCTACAATATCTAAAGTTAAAAAGATTAAGAAACCGTATGCTAGGAAAATACAGATACTTACAGTCCTTGAACAACGAGCCAAGGTATCTGGGAAGAAAGAGCAAGCAGCCCTTGCGAAAAAAGCAAAAGAACAATTAAAGAAGGCACATGAACGAAAAAAGAAAAAATAGATGTGAGACTTGTGAATGTTATGATTGCGATTGTAATGAATGCAATTGTGACTGTCACGATGAACAAGTAGCAGAGAAAGGTGATGATTGAATTTGTGCTTGTGTTTATGATGGGATTAAGAGTAGTAGACCAAACACAAACCTTTGATGATATAGATAGATGTTTATACTTTGCCGAAAGGCTACATAGGCAACCTTCAATCCCAAAACTAGAAGGACCCAATCTAAAAATAACAGCATACTGTAAGCCAAGAAGGAAAAGATAAACATGGAAACTAAAAATCGTACTATTGGAAAGTTATTAACAACAGCCAATGCTGATATATACACTGTTCCAGAAAACCATGAAGCGGCAATAGACAGTATACACATATGTAATGAAAGTGGTTCTGGTGCTACTATTAGTTTAGATTACTATGATGCTCAAACTACAACTTTTTTTACTATTACGGAAGCTTTATCTATAGCTGCAAACTCCGTTTTATTACTTGAAAGTAAACTTTGGCTTTTTAAAGGAGATAAGATACGAGGATTAGCAAGTGCAAATAGTGCTATGACTGTTATTTTTAGGGTAGATGAGTCTTATTTACCACAAAGGAATTAAAAATAATGTTAGCAGAACTTGCAGCAGCAAACGCAGCCTTTAGTGTAATAAAAAATTTTGTATCTAATGGTAAAGAACTTACAGGTTGTGCTAAACAAATATCTGATTTTGTATTCTCAAAAGAACAACTAGAAAAAAAAGCAAGTAAGAAAAAAGCAGGTGGTGGTGGTGCAGATTTAGAAGAGTTCATGGCTCTTGAGCAGATAAGAGAAAAAGAAGAAGAACTCAAGAAGATAATGATTTATCTAGGCAGACCCGGACTGTGGCAAGATTGGCAACAGTTCCAAGCAGAAGCAAGAAAGTCTAGACGTTATCAAGAGAAGATGAGAGAAAGAAGACAAGCAGAGTTAATGGAATATTTTGGTTATAGTATAGCTTTTATATTCGTATTATTCTTTGCAGGATTATTAGCTTGGATTGTTGGCAAATGGATGGGAAAGTTTTAGAGTCACCTTGTATTGGTGTATGTAAACTTAAAGATAACATTTGTATAGGATGCAAGAGAACTATGGAAGAGATTGAACAGGCATGGCACTTAAAAAAGGACAAAGGTCATTAGTTGCGTGGACAAAACAAAAATGGAGAACCAAGTCAGGCAAACCTAGTACACAAGGGTCAAAAGCAACTGGTGAACGTTATTTACCTGAAAAAGCAATTAAGGCTCTTAGTCCCAGTGAATATGCCGCGTCTACGGCTGCTAAACGCAAAGCGACTAGAGCAGGTAAACAAGTATCTAAACAGTCCAAAAAGATTGCAAAAAAAACATCAAGATTTCGTAGATTCAGCTAAAGTAAAAGAACAACTAAGACTAGCAAGAATGCAGGAGAAAATCAAGAATGATACAAGCACTAATAGGACCACTCGCAAATCTCGCAGGAACGTGGTTTCAAAACAAAGTAGAAAAAACAAAGGCAGATGGTCTCGCTAAAGTAGCCGAAGCAAGGGCAAGAGCTACTGTAGCAGAGAAGGTAGCTGCAGGTGAAGTTGAGTGGGAAGGCAAAATGGCTAACGCTACAAACGATAGCTGGAAGGATGAATTTGCCTTAGTTGTCCTACTAACGCCTGCAATTTTGGTCTTCATTCCCGGGATGACGCAGTATGTGGAACATGGATTTAGTATATTGGCAACTTTACCAGAGTGGTATCAGTACCTCTTATATATCGCAATTAGTGCATCATTTGGGATTAAGGGTGTCGGACAAGCAGCAAAGATGTTTAAAAAGAAGTAATGTCTGACGTTGAAAAAAAGATTAATAAAATAATAACAGAGTCTATATTACCTAGTGTTCAAATGCATGGTGGACATGTAGAGTTACAATCTTTTAAGGATGGTATAGTAACAGTATTTTTAAGTGGTGCATGTAGTGGTTGTGCAATGTCTACATTAACATTAAAAATGGGAATAGAGAATATGTTAAAGTATTATATACCTGAAGTATTAGCAGTTGAAGGTATAGAAGACCCTAATTCTACAGTGAGTCCATATTATCAATGAAAATTAAAGCTTTGACATTTTTAAAAATATTTGGTATAATTAATAATATAAGTAATTACTTTTGGCATCTTCATGTAAAAGAAGTCAGAAAAGGTCAGACAAGGAAAATAAATGAATTTAGTAAAATTACAAAGTGAATTAGAGAAAGACGAAGGAATAAAACACGAATTGTATTTATGTTCAGAATCACATTTGACTGGGGGAATCGGACATCTGATTACCGAATGGGATAAAGATTACTACGATAAACCTGTAGGAACACCTGTATCCAATGAACAAGTCAATGCATGGTTTGAGAAAGATATAGAAACAACTATAAAAGATTGTAAACTATTGTTTTCTCAATTTGATAATCTACCTGAAGATATACAACACGTATTGGCGAATATGTGTTTTCAATTAGGTAGACCAAGATTGTCCAAATTTAAAAATATGATTGCTGCCGTAGAAGATTTAGATTGGTATAAAATGGCAGATGAGATGGAAGACAGCAGGTGGTTTAGGCAAACAACTAACAGAGCTAAACGTTTAATAGCAATAGTCGATAGACAATATCATAGAGAGAATGTACCGATATGAGTAGAGAATTAACCGAAAGACAACAAAAGTTTCTATCTGTTTTATTTGATGAAGCAGGTGGTGATGTAGTAGCAGCTAAGAAGTTAGCAGGTTATGCTGAAACATCTAGTACTACAGATATAGTTAAATCTATGAAAGACGAAATACTTGAAGCTACACAGTTGTTTATGAGTAGGAATGCACCTAAAGCTGCAATGGCTATGGTGGGTGGTTTATATGATCCTACTGAACTAGGTTTAAAAGATAAAATGATAGCCGCTAAAGAATTATTAGATAGGACAGGTTTAGTTAAGACTGAAAAAATGCAAGTAGAAAGCACTGGTGGTGTTATGCTATTACCTGCAAAGAATGATGGATAGAAGTTTAGGTAAGTGGAAACTACCACAACCAACAGACTTAAAAGACGAAGAACAAAACGAATGGATACAAATACCACGTATAGCTAGGACTGTTCCATTTGGATATAAGTTAAATGAAGAAGACCCTAATTTACTTGATCCTATACCCTTTGAACTAGAAGCCATAGAAATGGCAAGAAAGTATATAAAACAATATTCTTATCGTGAAGTAGCTAATTGGCTTACAACAAAAACAGATAGAATAATATCGCATGTGGGGTTGAGGAAAAGATTGATACATGAAAAACAACGTAAGAACCAAGCTAGAACTCTCCGAAAGTGGGCATCTTATGCCGAGAAAGCAATCGAGAAAGCGAAAGCCATCGAAGAAGAAAGAACAGGTGCAAGAGCCTAAGATACAGGAAGTTGCAGATGTAGAAGCAGTACCTGTAGAAGAACACAATGTAATATTTAAACCTAATGTAGGACCTCAAACAGAGTTCCTTGCAGCAGGTGAGAGAGAAGTTTTATATGGTGGAAGTGCTGGTGGTGGTAAGTCATATGCCATGTTAGCAGACCCCTTACGTTACATGGGTCATCCATCCTTTAGTGGATTACTATTAAGACATACAACAGAAGAACTTAGAGAACTTATATTTAAATCTAAGGAAATATATCCTCAAATATGGAAGGGTATTAAGTGGTCAGAAAGAAAGATGCAATGGGAAGCACCATCAGGTGCAAGGTTATGGATGTCATACTTAGACCGTGACGATGATGTACTTCGTTATCAAGGTTTGGCATTTAGTTGGATAGGGTTTGACGAGTTAACCCAATGGTCTACTCCGTATGCTTGGAACTATATGCGTTCACGTTTGCGTTCTACTGCACATGATTTACCTGTGTATATGAGAGCAACAACAAACCCGGGAGGTCCGGGTCATCAGTGGGTTAAGAAAATGTTTATTGACCCTGCACCATACGGAAGAAGTTTTGATGCCACAGATATTGAGTCAGGTAATGTTCTTGCCTATCCAAAAGGACACAGTAAAGAAGGACAAGCGTTATTTAAAAGAAGATTTATACCTGCGAGATTATCAGACAACCCTTATCTCGCAGAGCAAGGTGACTATGAAGCAATGCTTCTTTCCTTACCTGAACACCAACGTAAACAGTTGCTTGAAGGTGATTGGGATATTAAAGAAGGTGCTGCTTTCACTGAGTTTGATAGGAATATTCACGTTGTTGAGCCTTTTTCAATTCCAAGAAATTGGGTTAAATTTAGGGCATGTGATTACGGTTATGGCTCTTATAGTGGTGTGTTGTGGTTTGCTGTTTCTCCAGATGAACAGATTATTGTATATAGAGAGTTGTACACTTCTAAAGTCCTTGCCACAGATTTGGCAGATATGATACTAGATGTTGAATCTGATGATGGCAATATAAAGTATGGTGTCTTAGATAGTTCGTTATGGCATAAACGTGGAGACACAGGACCTTCTTTGGCTGAACAAATGATTATGAAAGGTTGTCGTTGGAGACCTTCAGATAGAAGTAAAGGCAGTCGTGTATCAGGTAAGAATGAAATACACAGACGATTGCAGGTAGATGAGTTTACAGAAGAACCTAGACTTGTATTTTTTAATACTTGTACTAATACAATATCACAATTACCTGCGTTACCATTGGATAAAAGAAATCCTGAAGATGTAGACACAAGATCAGAAGATCACTTGTATGATGCACTAAGATATGGTATAATGTCAAGACCAAGGTTTAGTATATTTGATTACGACCCTATGGGCAGACCTAGTAGCAGTATGCCAATGGCAGACTCTACGTTTGGATATTAAGGATATAATATGGCAGAAGAAGAAATAATTATGGATGAAGATTCTATAGCACTAGAAGATGTAGAAGAATCAGCGACTGGTGATGTAGATGTAAGTGGTATTGTTCCTTTTGTTATGGAAAGATATACACGTGCTGAAGACTATCGATATAATGATGAAGAACGATGGTTAAGGTCTTATAGAAACTATAGGGGGTTATATGGTAGTGATGTTCAATTCACTGAAGCAGAAAAGTCGAGAGTTTTTATCAAAGTCACTAAAACCAAAACTCTTGCAGCTTACGGACAAATTGTTGATGTTTTATTTGCAGGTAACAAATTTCCTATTAGCGTTGAGCCGACAGTCTTGCCTGAAGGTGTGGTCGCTGATGTTAACTTTGATCCAAAAAAGCCTGAAGAGCTTAAAGGGGATACTGCGTTATCTTCACCTTATGGTTTTAAAGGTGATGGCAAAGATTTACCTAAAGGTGCTACAGAAAAAACATTGGAAGAAATGTTGGGTCCTTTACAAGACAAGTTGGGAGAAGTTGAAGACTTGGAAGAAGGGGTAGGTCAAACACCTACTGCTATTACATTTAGTCCTGCTATGATTGCTGCAAAAAATATGGAAAAGCAAATCATGGATCAATTGCAAGAATCAAATGCAAGTAAACAATTAAGAAGTACAGCATTTGAAATGGCATTGTTTGGTACAGGAGTAATGAAAGGTCCTTTTGCTGTAGATAAAGAATATCCTAATTGGGATGATGAAGGTAACTATGATCCTACATTTAAAACTATGCCATCTACATCTCATGTATCTGTTTGGAACTTTTATCCTGACCCTGATGCTTCTAACATGGATGATGCACAGTATGTGATTGAAAGACATAAGATGTCAAGAACACAACTACGTGCATTAAAAAAGAGACCTTACTTCCGTGACAATGTTATAGATGAAGTTATACAAGAAGGTGAGTCATACGATAAAAAGTATTGGGAAGATGATTTATCTGATTACACCCCTGAACATGGTATATATAGATTTGAAGTATTAGAATATTGGGGTATGTGTGAAGTTGAAATGCTTGAGGAGAATGGTGTAGAGATACCAGAAGAACTAAAAGAATTTGACGAACTACAAGCAAATATATGGATTAGTAACGGTAAGTTAATAAGAATGGTTCTTAATCCTTTCAAACCTGCCACTATACCTTACATGGCAGCTCCTTACGAACTCAATCCATATTCCTTTTTTGGTATTGGTTTAGCAGAAAACATGGATGATACACAAACTCTTATGAATGGTTTTATGAGAATGGCTGTAGATAATGCTGTGTTATCAGGTAATTTACTAATAGAAGTAGATGAAACAAATCTAGTTCCGGGTCAAGACTTATCTGTATATCCGGGCAAAGTATTTAGAAGACAAGGTGGTGCTCCGGGTCAAGCAATCTTTGGTACTAAGTTTCCTAACGTATCTAATGAAAACTTACAGTTGTTTGATAAAGCTAGAGTGCTTGCAGATGAAAGCACAGGTTTTCCATCGTTTGCACATGGACAAACAGGTGTACAAGGTGTAGGTAGAACTGCGTCAGGTATATCAATGCTTATGAATGCCGCTGCAGGTAGTATTAAAACTGTTATTAAAAATGTAGATGACTATTTACTAAAACCATTAGGTGAAGGTATGTTCCGTTTTAATATGCAGTTTAACTTTAACAAAGATATAAAAGGTGACTTAGAAGTTGTTGCACGTGGAACAGAAAGTCTCATGGCTAATGAAGTACGTAGTCAAAGACTTATGGGTTTCCTACAAGTAGCATCCAATCCTGCTCTTGCTCCGTTTGCTAAGTTTCCATATATAATTAGAGAGATAGCAAAGTCTATGGAACTTGATCCTGAAAAGGTTACTAATAACATGGATGAAGCAGCATTGCAAGCAGAAATACTTAAAGGTATGCAGGGTGACACACCTGAACAACCTCAACAAGGACAACCCCAACAAGAAGGTCAACCACCTGTAGGTGCTAATCCGTTAGACCCAACAGGAGCAGGTGGTGGCAATATAGGCACAGGACAAGTTCCAGTGCCGGGAGAACAAGGATTTTCAGGAAATGATGGACAAGCAGGTGCTGCAGCAAATCAAGCCGCTAGTGAACAACCTCAAGCTAATCAGCAGCTTCAATGATTATATAGACTTACAGATAAGTAAGCAACATAAAATATTAGAACAAGCTAGTGATATGGCTACTATACACAGATCACAGGGATCAATAGCTACTTTAAATAAACTTAAATTTCTAAGGGATGAAGTAAATGGCATTAAGTAAACAAATGGAAATGTTTGAGCAAGGTGGTCTCAAAGATGAAGGTGGTATGGTTGATGAAGTGTCAGGTAATGATGTACCCCCGGGTTCTACACGAGAAGAAGTAAGAGATGATATACCTGCTCAATTAAGTGAAGGGGAGTTTGTATTTCCTGCTGATGTAGTTAGATACATAGGTCTTGAAAAGCTAATGATGTTAAGGCAACAAGCTAAACAAGGTTTAAAACAGATGGAAGCTATGGGTCAGATGGGTAATGCAGATGAAGCTACTATGCCTGATGATTTACCTTTTAAGGAAACAGACCTTGACATTGAAGACGATTTACCTTTTGATGAAACAGACCTTGACATTGAAGATGATTTAGAGTATAATATAGGTGGAGTAGTTGAAGGACAACAAGAAATATATGCACCGGGAAATTTTGGCAATCTAGTTACACCTGATGTACCAAAAGTACAGAATGTTAGATATTATAATGAACAACTAAAACAAGTGCGTATGATTCCACATTTACTAAATCCTGATGGGTCACTAGGTAATACTATATATCCTGTGCCAAAAGGCTTCGTACCTCAAGAAGAACCTGTAGAAAAGCCTGTAGAAGAAGAAGAGCAATCAGGTGGTAAACGAGAACAACAAGGCGATAGTAGTGACCCTTCACAAGAAGATATTGAAACTCAAGCTTTAGGTGGAGCTAGAACTACAATAGGTGATGTTGAGTATGCTGTTCAGTATAACTTTGATGGAACAGTAGGTTTACAAAGTTTAGATAACTTTAAGGCTACAGGTAAAACAAATTTTCAAACTGCTAAACCTGAAATTGCTGAAGCAATTAAAACACAAACAGTAGGTCAAGTAACTCAGTTAGGTAAAGTTAAAGGTTTAGGAGCAACAGTAGCAGTTGAAATAGGAAAAAAATTAGGTATAGATACACCAAGATATGATAAGCTAACAGGTAAAATACAAAAGGGCAAAGATGCAACTACCTTTTTAAAGAATACAAAACAAAAAGATATATTTAAAGAAATGCCTTCAGTTCCTTTTACCGAACCTGCAGTTGCAAAAGTTGAAAATCTAAGTAGAGCACAAATAAAAAGTTTAGATGAAGGTATTAGAACAGGTGAAGGAACAGACAAATTTTCAAAAGAAAAAGCAAGCGACATTGCTAAACAAGCTGAACAAGATAGATTAGACAAAGAAAAAAGAGAAGAAAAAGCTAAACAAAGAAGTCTTAAACTTTCAGAGGTAAGAAGAGCACAAAGGACAAGAGCTAAGAATAAAGCAGCACAAGAAAAAGCTGAAAGAGAAGGTAGAATAACAGGTAGAGAAGCAGGTATGTCTATGGGTGGAAGTGATGACCCGGGAGATAGTGGATATAGTACAGGTGAAGGCTTTGACTCAAGTACAGGTTTTGGCAGTGATATATCTACAGCAGTAGGTGGTTTGATACCTAAGAAGAAAAAGAAAACTAAGAAGATGAAGCAAGGTGGATTAGCTTCTAAAAAGTAATTCACGAGTAATGGCTACTTATCCCCCAACAATAAATGGCTACGATAACCCCAAGGAGAAAATAAAAT
>VMHT01220796.1_pt1 | contig 35523 bp, 23 predicted proteins | sample 4693611 | NCBI WGS metagenome assembly VMHT01 (sample SAMN12280063, study PRJNA550983) | marine metagenome | isolation source: seawater sampled from same location over 5 years 0.02-0.2 micron viral filtrate | place: USA: collected off the coast of southern California halfway between the port... ...
CCACGAAGGACAGACTCAAGAATGATATCTATTGGGTGTTTGCTGAGAAGGGAATCGAGACCAAAATTTACAAGACGGTTAGCGGAAAGAAGGACTATACATTATCTCACTTTAAAAAGGATTTTTTATGAAACCACAAACATTATTTGCAGATGGCTTTGACAAGGCCATCCTAGGGATTAACGATGAATGGATTGAACTACCAAGGATTATATATTCAAAGATAAAAATGGTAGATATACTGATGGAGGAGGGCATGTCTCACGAGGAGGCTGTTGAGTATCTTGAGTACAACGTGTGGGGTGCTTACGTGGGCAAGGGCACGCCAATATATGCTAACGACTTCAATGGGGTCAGCAGAGAGGAGGTAGAGGAGTTACTGGAGATGATGACTTCTTCTGATGACGCTGATTAGGAACGTAGACCATATAAAGCAGCCTATTGACTTTGCTGGGTTACAGAACGGCAAGTTACATCCAACGGACATTGATGCTGTGCTAGAGTTCAATAACGAGGCCATCATATTTATGGAGCTGAAGGATGTAAAAAGCTCAGGAATACCGACAGGCCAAAGGCTAGTTCTTGAAAGGCTTGTTGATTCGTGGCACACATCTAAAGCCATATCCATGCACATCGTGCACAATCAACTAGGGGTTGACCCAATAAAGCTGCACCTGTGCGACGTAGTGTCCTACTATATGGACGGTAAGTGGCATAATACACATAAAAATGTGAAGGATGCGCTAAATGGATTGGGGCATTTCTGGGGCATTAAAAAGCTTAAATTCTAGTATCTTAAGGTATGCGAGAGCAACAAATCCAATCAAAAAGAATTAAAGAACTCGAAGCTGAAGGATACTATGTTATTAAACTAATAAAAACCAACAAGAATGGGATTCCTGACCTCATTGCTATACCTCCCAATACGGATGTATTATTTTCTGAAATCAAAGCTAAAAATGGAAAATTATCGAAACTACAAGAATACAGGCTCAAAGAGCTCGAGAGACATGGATGCAGGACTGAGGTCTATGGTTCAGATAAACGACTTCATTCTAGAGAAGCTGATAGGGATGCCGAGGGAGGTGAGGAACTCAGCAATAAAACTTGTGGCTTCTAACTTTGATTCATTAAATATAACAGAAGAGCATCCAGAGCACGTTGGATTTATCGTTAAAGATGAGAAAAACAACGACATATTCATGGAGATGGAGTATTTTAACGACGGCGATGAGCCTTTCTTTATCATGAATATGGATGAGATAACATCGGACGAATATTTAGATTACTTAAACCAAAATAAAATTATAAATGAAATTGAACAGGACGGAAACATTCGAAGCAGTACGGAATCAGATTGCTGAAATAAACAACCTAAGTGTAGATAATCTATTAAGCAAGACAAGGAAGCACGAACTAGTTCGAGTCAGGTGTATGTCTTACAATATATTGTATTATAAATATGGGGCAAGTCTTTGCGCGATAGGTAGACTTTTCAATAGGCATCACGCCACAATTATACATGGACTAGAAACCCATAAAAGTCTTTTAGCTACTGACGAGACTTACATAAGTGATTATGGTCACACAGAGAGTTTGATTCAGAGCGGACAAGAAACAAGCTCAAGAGCCAGAGCTATAGGTATACTAGAATCAATAGAATCGTTCACAACAATAGGCAAAAAGATAATGTTTGTTGAAAAGTTGCTAGAATCTTTTAATAATAAGTCAATAAATTGTGACAATGAATCAGAGCGTAGAGTCGAAAATTGACAAGATAGTCGGATATAAGACTTGGTCTGACAGACAAAAGATAGATGCGCTGTTAGAAATGGATTGTATTATGTATACAAATCTAGGCCTCGATTCTACAAAAGAAGAAATTAGAAGCGTCAAGGTTGCGTCCAGGAAAATATACAGGGGAGTTGGTAGGGTGGATAAAACTTTAGGCGATACTATGGTCAGGGCAATGGATAAGTAATGATACGACACGCACACAGGTTTCTACACATATTGACAACGATGGAAGAACTTCACGACCTTGTCAACGAGCTGTACGAAGCTTGGGCGGACGAGGATTACGAGGCGGTTGAGGTGCTCTGTGCCAAAATTACCGACATAGTGAAATCCATTGAAAATGACTGAAGTTAGACCCAGGCTGAGCGGACAACGATTAGCCGCCTACAACAACATTACAAGTAACGAGAAGCGTTTGTTAATCGTGGGTGATATCCACGAGCCATTCTGTCTACCAGGATACCTTGATTTTTGCGTAGAAACTTATCAAAAATTTAACTGCAATGCCGTCCACTTCTGCGGTGATATCGTGGATAATCACTACAGCTCATATCATGAGACAGACCCCAATGGGTTATCGGGTGGAATGGAGCTTGACTTTGCGATAGATAAAGTTAAGGAGTGGAGCAAGGCGTTTAAGCACGCCACGGTTTGTATAGGCAATCATGACAGGCTCATAGCTCGTAAAGCGTTCTCATCCAACATACCTAAGGCTTGGATTAAATCCTACAATGAAGTGCTTGGCACTAACTGGGATTGGCAGCCACGATTTGTGATTGATGGCGTGCAATACGTGCATGGTGAGGGAGGGACTGCCCGTACTAGGGTAAAGAATGATATGATTAGTTGCGTGCAGGGACATATTCACACTCAATGCTATGTCGAGCACCTGTGCGGTCAGGATAAAAATATTTTCGCCATGCAGGTGGGTTGTGGCATAGATAGGGAAAGTTATTCCCAAGCCTATGCTCGTAACTATAAGAAGCCTGCCATCGCCTGTGGCGTGGTCATAGGAGGCCACACTGCCATCAACGTGATGATGGACTAGTTACTTAACGCTACTCTCGAAGTAATTTCTTTCTGACTCCCTTACGGCGTTCTCTCTAATGTAATCTATTATAGCCTGTCTTGTTAGCGGCGTATTATTTGTATACCTTCCATAAACATCGCTATAGTTAACACTCTTACCCTCCTTGTTGAACTCTTTGTTCCACTCATCAGGATACATCTCAAACATTATAATTTCCTCCATGAGGCTATACTTCGAGTTTCTTCCCGAATTGTAGGTCATTACATCGTTTATCGCATCGGGTCCACTTACAAAGTAGCTATCCTTGATTACATTCTTAGATAGAGTTGGTTGAGGTGCTTCGAAATCTTCAACAACCTCTTCTTGCTTTGGCGGTCTTATTTCTGATTCAAAGAACCTGTCTCTTATTTCATCTAATTCACTTTGTACAATGGTGTTCATTACAGGCCCAGAGACAAGCAGGTTGGCAACGGTTAATCCTGCTTGAGTTTTAATGTCTTTTTCTAGTTGAACCACCTCTGATTGAAGCTCAGATATCTCCTCTTCAGACATATTTTTCGTTTGCTCAGGGTCTGAAAGTTTATTTTCTATTCGCTGTCTTTTAGCCCTCAGCATCATAACATCCTCACCTCTAGACAATAGAGGGTCTCCAATTGGAAGTAAGAGGTCGATAACTTCTTGAGCCACGTTGATTTCCTTGCCTTCAGACATATCGTCTGTTAGTTTTGAGAGCTTAGAGTATAGCACCGAGTCTTTGTATCCACGATACACTTCATTTTCATCTAATACACCGAGCTTTCTTGATATATACTCCTCTCCTAGAAGCATATTTATACCCATATTCATGGCTTGAGAAGACAATCCACCACCGCCTCCAGTTATAAACTGGAATAAGTACTGTCCCAATCCTTTCATTCCGTACTCAATGAATGCATCATCTTGGTTTTCTTCCCAAGCCTCTGCTTTGTCTCTATCAACATAGTAACCTGCTGTTCCAGGTCGAACATCGGCTAGCTCCCTAATGTCTTCAGGTACGTCTCCGTACTCATCAAAAATATAGAACTCACCATTACCGCTAAGCCTTCCCTTCTTGATGCTTTCTTCTTCATCATCTCCACCCAAGAACCCTGGCAACTGTCGAGCTAGTTCACCCATGACAGCCGTGTAAGCAAAATATCTTACCCCACTACCTATTATTGCTCCTGTAGCTTCAGTCTTGCTCATCTCGCCTTCTTTTAACAACGCCTGAATACCCTGAATCGCTGTCTCATGCTCATATCGAGCGAAGTTTCTCATGAAGCTATTAGCCTTTCTTAGGGTACTGGGTTCTCCTTTCTTGAAGTCCCCCTTGAACGCCTCAATACCTGAAAAAGCAGTTTTAGTTGCAGACTGAGCAATAGACCTTCTATCGGCAAATTGAGTGGCCCTCTTGAGTGCGTCTGCATTCTGTCTCATATACTTCTCATCGTTCGATATGATTTTTTCATAGTCAGGCTTTTTGCCCGTTATACTCTCAAATTTAGAATCGAATGAGCCAGTCCAAACAGGAAGCCCTACTGCCATATCAGGAGTTGACATCACCATATCGGCGGCCATTGTTGGCAATCCAGTGACTGCGTCAATTATTTCTCCTGTGGTGCTCTTTATACCTAGGGAGCCTGGCCCTGATGGTGCACCTCCTGTTGCTATCGCTATATCACTTGGGCCAGTAAGTCTCTGAACTTGAGTAGACCCCAAGTTGCTAAGTATGTTTGCCATCTTACCATCCTTCAATAGCTTGTTTTTTCTTATAACACCAACTCCTCTAGAGGAAGTCTTTGGAGTTTTAAGACCCGCCATGCCAAGGTTGGATAAAAATTCCGATATTGGTCTTTTGAAGTTCGCAAGTCTTTGTGAAACGTTAGCTGAGAAAGCGAACCCTAATGCTTTGCCAGCAAAACTATTTGAGCCTTTCTGAGCTCTTAGGACTCTGTTTTGTGTTTGCTCAATTGTCTCTTTAAGGCCCATCAGTTTTTTGTACTGCTCGTCTTTTTCATATAGAGACCTGTCATCTTCATACTTATCTCTAATTGCTTGAAGAGATGTCTCCATCGTTCTGTTAACCTCAGAAATAGATGGAGTCATGTGGTAGTCTACAAGTGTGTTAGCCGCTGCATCGTATGCGGTTAATACAGAATCAAAGTTTATAGACTTCAATCCACTTGTTCTTTGATATTGAGTGCCACCTCTTGTTCCAATTGTTTGCGCATCGAACTTCCTAACGAAGTCATCTGCACTCTCTTCTTGACCTCCCTCGACCTTGTGTCTTGTGTAGTCAACATATGACTCGGCACTGCCTCCTCTATACAAGCTTGCAGCAGATAGAGAATATGGAGAAAGCTCACTATTTACTTCAGATATAATATCAAAAGCTTTGATTTCGTTTTCAGAAATAGCCCCATCTTTTTTCATGGCGTCTAATCCCTCCTCAAAGCTTACACCCTCAAAGTACTTTAGCTTGTCTTTTACTCTTTTTAGAATCTCAGCTTCTTTAGGGTCAACCTTAGGGTCGTTTATTCTTTCGTCTATCCACTCTGCGGCTTCAAAAACTTTGCTATCCCTCATGCCTGGATTCATCTCCCACTCCCTTTGCAGCTCTAGGGCTTTTACTAAGAACCTAGATTCTCGCACCCTGTCTGCACTTCTAGTTCTAACACCCTTACCCTTTAATCCCTTAAAGTCTCCAAGAAGGTTACTTGCTTCTTGAAGTTTTGATTGGAACTTGTTTAGGTCAGCTTCGTAATTCTCAAAGCTAGAGTCTAGCTTACCCCATGTTGCATTATATACTGAGCTGTCATTGAAATTTCCTAGAAGCCTATCAGTAGCTATTTTAGGATTCAGCCTTAACATTTGATTGTATTGGCTTTTTTTGCCTGAGCTAAACTTCCTAACGCCAAGTCCTCTAATTCTTGAGCCAAGATTTAATATTACGTCAGAAACACTAGTCTTGCCGCTCGTTTTGTTTAGTATATCCCTAGATGCCCTGTTGGCTTTTATGTCTCTTGCCAATCTATAGGCGTTGTGAGTTATAAACCCATTTTGAGCGTTAGTTAAAACATCTACAAGAAGCGCCTGCTTTTTTAACGGAAGGGCATCAAAGTCCTCTTTTGACATTGTCTGTAGGTCTACAAATACATCTCTTGAGTCCTTGTTTGGTATGCGGTCAATTACATCCTGATTGATATTGTCTGGAATCCTAGCCACTCCTGTAGATGGAACATCCATTTCGTAGAAGCCAAGTAGAGGAGCTGCTTTATCAAAATACATCGCACTCATTTCAGCCTTTTCCTCAGGGCTCATTTCGCTTTCTTCCTTTTTAGACTCGGACAACTCCTCCTCTACCTCTGAAATATTGCTCAATATAGATTCAACCTGTCTTATCATAGACTCCCTATCACCAAGATTAATTTCTCCTTTTCTCTGAGCTAACCTTTCTGCTATTTTTATCTGTCTATCTAAGAATGTATGAGTTATATCATCTCTTGATACGCTTATCTCCGTTCCATCCTTAAGCTTTAAAGCAACTCCGTCGGCATCTGACACGATGACCTCTGCATCAGCCCCATCGTAGAAAATCGTCTCCCCTGATATTAGTGGAGCCTCTTCCATTGATAAATCTGAAGTTGGTATATTGAATACCTGATTAAGCAATGAAGATACTAAGGGGTCTGCTCCGAGCTTATTGTTTTTAGATATGTTCTTTCTAGCCTTACTTATAGTTTCACGAGCAGCCTTAATCTTCTGATTGAACTTCTTATCAGATATCATCTTATCAATCTTAGCCTCAGCCTTTGCCGCCTGAGCCTCGTTTGTGAAATCTGTAGTGGTTAATATTCTAAGTAAAGACCTTGTTTGAGCGTTAGAAAGCATTCGAGGTAATGAGAGGGTAGCGTCCTTAAGTAGCTCTATTGCAGCCACTCCCGCCTCTCTGGTGGCCTTTCTGCCAGCTCTACCTGCTCTTTGCTCTGCCCTGTATTGGTCTTTTAAAGCCTTGAATTGGTCAACTAAAACCTTTCCTTTATTCTGGTTGATAATCTTGGCCGACTCCATCTCCACTCTAGCCCTAGCATCTGCATTGGTCATGTCAGTCCTGGCGATAAGGTCGTATATTCTTTTTACTTGAACGGGCGTTAGGTAAATGCCGTCCTCTTTAAACTGCTCATTGATTTTGGCAATCATATCTCGCTCAGCCTTCTGCTGTTCACCTACAGCCAACTTACCCGCCTTCTCCTGAATCTCTAGCTCTCGCTTCATCTGTTGATACGAGTCAATAACTATCTGCGTACCACTCATTTTTTCTGGTCGACCCTGGGCCTCAGTCAAGCTGACACCCATTTCGTTTTTGACCATATCTATGATTTGGCCTTTAGTTTCTGAGTTTCCCTTCCGATACGCTCTTGTGCCTCTAGCATACGCCAATGCATTCACATACTGCTGCTCCTCCAAAGTGCCGCCCGTCTCAATGGCTTTCTTTTCGTCCCACCTACCTTTTGTTTTCTCGATAACCTCTCTAATCTCTGATTGAATTCTTGAGATAGGAGCTCTCTTGTCTGATTGGCGAACAATATTTTTTTCAGGCTCTCTGCCCTCTATGCCAGCCTCTAATTCTTCGACCCTAGCATCAACAATGGCTTTCATTTCTATCTGAGCCTGCATGTCTGCTTGCGTATCAACGTTGGATTGAACGCCATACTGGTCAATACGAATAGGTGAGCCCATCTGCTCAAGCGAATCATTGATAGTGCTGACTAGGTCTGCATCAACCTTGTCGTTTTTATTGACGTATTGCTTGTAAAGGTCTATGGCTACCTTAGGCTCAGATAGAGTGATAGCCTCTTTATATTCTTCATAGGTGACATCTTCACCAGCCTTCACCCGCTCTACAATGTTGTCTATATCCTCGTTTTTGGCGGTCATCGCCTGGGATATGACTTCATCTGATTGTGCAGATTGAACCATAGACTTTAGCTCTGACAGGTCTCTGTCGCCAAGATATTCTTCTACGGATTTTCCTTCAAACTCTGCGCTTCGCTCTATCGCTTGGATGAGCGCCTGATGAAACTCTGCCCCACCTTGTCCTTGCTCAACGGCAGCTCTCTCAGCCTCTGATATAAGTTCTTGCCTTCTTTCTTTGCCGACGTACCTTGATTCGACTGCTCTGTTTGTTGATTCTTCATATTCTATATTTTTTTCGTCTAACTTTGCTTCCAAGTTAATAAACTTTTGCTCGAATTCAGCATCTTGACCCATAGAAAAATCCAAAACAGTTATTTCTCCTGTAGATTGGTTATATGTAAAGTCAAATATATCACTATCTCTTAGTGCATCTAAGACGTCTTGAGCGGAATCGGGAGACGTTTTAATTGATAGCTCATTAAAAACACTCTCTCCGTCTGGGTCTGCATCTGTATATTGACCAGCAATAGTGGCTTCTTGAACCTCAGGAGAATTCGCACCTAAAACGGCAGCAAGCTTTTCGACATCATCAAGCGTTTGATTACCATCAACCTGAACAAGGAAAGAAACCTCTTGAATCTTGTCACCGTTCTCATGTACAAAGCCGCCTATACCTTCCTCTAAGGATACGATATCCATACCCATTGAGGCCGCATTGTTCTTAATGGTTTCAATCGCTTGCTTGTACTCATCGGTCTGTCTTAGAGCATCTGCGTCTTCAACGGTGTTTATTGTTGTGCTGAAAAAAGGAGCTACGTTTATCTTAATAGGCCCTCTTTCAATTTGTGGAGCCTCCTCTTCTGTTGTGGCCTCACTAGGGGCAAGCGTAACAAATTCGGTGAATTCATCTTCATCAAAGATATAATCTTGGCTTACACGCTGAGAAGAACCCATATCTGAGTAAGCCTTGTTGATTATTGTTGCGTAAGAATTTGCATCAGCAAGCGCCAATCCGATACCCTTGATTCTAATAACTTCATTGTATACTTGCTCAGCAGATTGAGGGTCACCTTCAGAGGCAAGAGTTTTTATCAATAAATCTACTTCGTCGTAATCGAGAGCCATTTCCCCGTCATTCAAGTATTTCATTTTAACCTCAAAACCTGCCTTAGCCCTTTCAGATTTCTCAAGGCTCTCACGACGAAAAGCATTAAAGTTTTCTTTAGAAACAATGTATTGCTTCTTGCCTAATCTAAGTGGCCCGCTTCTTTTAACGGTATAATCGAGACCCTCTGGTGGGACTTCATTAAACACGTAAGACCCATCTTGCTGCCTATTCGCATTGTCTAGAGCCCTTCTAATGTTATACTCCGACTCACTAATGTCTAAATCTTTCTGAGCACCTAAGTCGTCGTCAAGCTGTGCGGCCATAGCCATGCTTCGTTCTCCTTCCATAGTTACCACCTGCCCCACTGGCTTGCCAGTAGCAACATCACCAGCCATTGCCTTAATAAGAGATATAGCATCCTCGTCTGTGTTGACCTCGTTTATCAATCCAAACTTAGATGCCAACTTATTAAAGAAGTTTGCTGACTTGTTCGTTACTGACTCAGTATTAGTGTTAGCTGAAACAATACCAAAGAACTGAGATACCGCCTCCTTGCTTATATCGCCAGACTCATACTGAGACACAAACGATTCTAATTGAGCCTTAGTATCTGCATCGACATCGCTCATAATGTCGTTAGCAAGCTCAACCATGTCTACCTTGACCGCTTGGTCATTATTCATAGAGTTAAATACTACCGCCTCGAATACCTCGTGGCCTACAGTAGTCTTGTCTGCCCTAGCGGCATTAATATGGATTACATTGAACTCTGGGTCAAAGGCTCCTTTCGCCTTTATGCCCGTAGCAGCAATAAATGAACCCTCATTAGGGTGAATCTTAAATTTAACCTCAGGAAAGCTTTTCGAAAGCGATGTTGCCGCTGCCTCCACCTGAGCATCAAATCCAAGTAACTGATTTTCATCAGCCTTTGTCTTTATATCTAAGTCAGTGACTTGGTCGATATACCTCAGAGGGTCACCTATTTCTATGGTAGCCTTTCCGAATATTGTAGCCTTCGCTTTTTGGTCAGCCAAAACATTAGCCGACGCATTGTCTTTGCCTGAGATGTATACCAAGTCTCCGTTGTTATACCCGCTCTCTAGGTAGTCAAACATCTGCTCTTTACTTACAACCTCTCCATTGATAACATAGTCATTGTCCTTGATGGTTTCTTGATGTTTCTTATTCACACTCATCAATCCCTCTATTTGCCCATTGACATCTTCTAAATCTTTTTCATATCCCTCAGGCTTGTTTTCCTCAAGGAACAATCTCTTGTTGTCTAGAATTAAAAATGAGCCTAAGGCCTCAGGGTTCATGTCAATGCCATTTAGCTTTGCCATAGACCGATACACCTGCCTGTTGGCATTAACTAGTTTAACGGCTTGGTCTAGGTTAACAATGCCATTCTTAGTGTAAAGCTTAACCAATGAGCTGAATTCATATGGATTGTTTGCCATCATCATAGCAAGCGCACGATTATCGGCTAGGTCAACATTGTTACTACCATTGGTTGCCTTAGACATCAATCCTCCAGACAACAAAATAGTGGCGTTCTCTATGTTGCCCTCTACAGTCTGAAAAGAAGATACACTTTGGCCTATATTACTACTGTACTCAAGACCTGAAAAAGCCCTTCCCATATCAAGGAAAAGGGGCTCTAATAGTCTCTCCTCAACTAATTCAGAGGTAGCAGCCCCAACGGGTCCAACTCCGAACGCTTTACCTATACTCAGTCTTTCAATAGATGGCATGAACCTGTTTGCAACACCTATGGATGTAGCATATATTGCTTTACTAAGCATTTGTTGTGCAAAAGACTCATCCCTGTTCAAGTCGTTCAGTGACATTACGAACGAAGGGATAGCTAGTTGCGTTATTTGGGAAGCGGCAGGAGACAAGAATTTGGCTGCCCTTGGTAAAATATAACCTACGCTCTTTGACGCCCCCATAAAGAAGAATAAGCTTGCCGTGGTGTTTTGTATAGTGTTTGTAATCGTACCTTCATACCCTGTCGTCCCCTCAGTAGGGTCTACCATTGTATGCGACAACATAACATTACCTGAGGCGTCGCTGAATGCCAATGGGTTACCATTTAGTGACACATAGTCGCCTTGCTTTGTATACTTAATGTTTGCAGGGGCCATATCCCTTACATTAAAGAAGCTGTTGTTTACGCCTATTGCGTTCCTATAATTAAACAAGGTGGCTTTGTCGTCGGTAAAAGAAAAGAACCTGTATACATTATTTATGGGGTCTACAAGATTGTTTATAGTCCTTTCTGCCAACACGTCAAACCCGCCAGGAGAGCCGCCTAGAACCTCATTTCCCGTCACAGGGTATGGGTTGTTCTTAAATGCACGTTTAAATTGCCTTAAAGTATTGTTGTCCATCTCTGGATAAGTCTCCTCTAAAAACTTTACGTAATTATCCTCGTTAACCTCCGCATTACCATCAAGGAATGCTAGCTTAGAAAAATGAAACGTTGATGTGAATGTAGCCTGTCTAAACACCTTAGAGGCATCTTTATTTTCAAGGATACCATCTATAAGTGCAGGTGTATAGTTTAACCTTCGATAAAACATTTCATCCTCAGCTATAGAATTTACAAGTGCTCTCTGAAGGTCTAGCTTCTCGGCACTCATGGTATTACCAAAATCATCCAACATTGGTGTTCCATCTTCTAGCGTGTAAACCTCTCCTAGGTCAATCACACTAATGGCCTCTAATAACTTTTTATAGTAGTCAGTTACAAATATTCTAGCAGCTAACTCTTCGTTAAAGTCAGCAGTAGAGTCTGCGAGCATTTGTTGGTTTTTAGCGCCTTGAGGGCCGTCAGTTAAAAAGGGAAGATATTCATCAATCATCCCGTAAATACCAAACAAATCTTTCTTCCTTGCACTCTTACCAACCTCAACCCAATCTGTCCCTTTAAACTCCTCCACAAAGGCGTTATACGCATCTGTGCCAGACATGTTTCGAGCCTCGTTAGGGTCCATGCCTCTTTTTATTAAGAAAGACTCTACGTCTTGCCTGAATGGCTCTGTAAAGCCTGTACCTGCGTTTTCAAGCAGGAACTGAGCCTTGTCCCTTGGGTCTTCATAGTCAGATGTAATTCCGTTTATTACCTCAAAAGCGTTAGAAAACTCAAGTTCGTTTCTTAGAAGTCCGTATGCTGTTGCTTCATCAAAAAAGGCGTCATCAGACATCCCCCTCACCGCATCCATCAGCTGTGTACCGTCAACCCCAAAAAGAGAAACTAAGTTTAAATAGTCTTCAATCTTTTTACTAGTTTCTTTTAGGGCCCTTTTCTCCTTCCTATCAAAGCCTTCCAAGGCTAACTCTCTAGTAGCATTCTCCTTTAGAATGGATTGTTGAGCCTCAGCAAGCGGAATCTGCTTGTCCATATCTTTTGAGCTCATGAATGTTATAGACCCCTGCGACGGTGTATATGCAATGTAAGAATCCTCCCCATCCATAAGCTCCTCTATCGCAGAAACCTCCTCAGGATTCTCAATTAAGGATTTTGATTCACGACCTTCCATCCCCATATGAGAAACTCTTACTGAAGTAAGTATCTTTTTCTTAGCTCCTTCGTCTAATTTGTTAAAGTCCTCTGATGAAATATATAGCGTCTCTCCTTCGGTTTCCCACGGGGCATCATTAGAAATATCACTAGACACAAAATACTGCATAGCACCTCCAGATACAGCATCAATCCTAGCCCTTTGATTAAAGAAATCAACGCCTGACGTACCTATACCCTCTACAATGTTATTGGCAAGCCTTTGGGCTTTCATTCCATTTTCAAATAGATATTTGCCAGCTAAAAATGTATTTGAACCCAAGCTGTATAACAAAGGGTTACTTGCAACCACTTCATCTGTTTCTGGGTCCCTTGTATAATATTCGCTCGAAACCCTTCCCTCAAAAGACACAGGAACATCATATGAGCGAATCATAGGGCTTACTAGATTGCCCTGAGTAAACCTAGGCTGGTCAGAGCCTGGGTAATATTGAATAAGCGGAGATGTGCCTACCTCGCCATCAAAAAAAGCCGTTGATGGTTCTACTTGGAAATTACCCCCTTCGTCTTGATAGAAGCCAAACCTAGGCATGGGATTATACTGTGTAAGGAGGTTTATTTGAGCTAGATTTTTGTCTAATCCAGTAGTTGCTTGCTCAAAATCCCTTTTGTACCTTTCCTGAAATGAATTGAATGCCGCTAGATTAGGGAATCCCTTGCCATAAAAAATATCATTAAACTCTTGCTCCCTGTTGTTGATGTTTTCATTGAAATGAATCATCTCGGGAGTGTTTATTAGGTCAAAAACGCCCCTAGCAATGCCAAACGCTACCTTGTCCGTATCGACAACCTCTGGTTCTTCATCAAGCCCTGCCTTCCATCTTTGATATGCATTAGCCTTAAGCTGAGTATCCCTGAACCTTGTTATGGACCTTAATCTATCAAGGGCAGGAGAGCCGCTAAATCCTAAAAAAATAGGCCTCGCAGGAGCCTCCCGAGGCTCCTCTTGGGGCTCCTCTTGAGTGGTCTCTACTTGTTGCTCTTCTTGGTTCGACCCCTCCTCTCCTTCCCCAGGAATATTATTTAAGTTGTTTTCTTCAATCATTTCAAGAATTCATTGTAATCTTCCAATATGATGTTGTCTAGCGAGGCCTTGTTACTCCTGTCATCAAATAGTGAGGAAATTGTTTTATTCCCTATTTTGATTGTCCACTCCGCACTTGCCTTATCAAAATTAACCTCAAGCGTTCCACCAAGCTGTTTTGCTAACTGACCATACGCTTGACTCAAGATTTCTTTTCTTTTGGCTTCTATGCTAGCGCTGTCTTTTGATGATTTGTTACTTGAGAACGCAATATCATAACCTAATTCAGAGGGTGTATTCTGATAATCGCTTATTTGTGCCACTGTTCCGCCGTAAGGTTTTATTGAAAACCCATCAATTCCCGTAGGCATGCTGCTGCTCTCTTCCCCACTTTTTTCAGGAGGAATACCCATTATGCTTACAGCGTTGGGCGTCATTTGAGCATTACCGAATCCTCCACTATCGAATTTTTCACCAGCTAAACTTAAATTGCCACTAGCCGCTTGACCTGCTGCCAAAAGCCATTGGCGATATCCTTGAGGAGTATCAATAGGGTATGACTGACCCTGAACAGTCCCTGTAGGAGCACCACTAGAGTTATCAAATCCAAGCTCAAATCCAGCTGCCTGTGCGGCCAACTGAATCGCCCCTTGGTCTCCTGTGGAGTAGGCTATCTCCATTTGTCTGTAGAGCTCTGCTAAATCTTTTTTATCTCTTCCTTCAGGGTCTCTTGGTTCTTGAGTAAACTTAGTTACCTCTTCTGTCTGAACATCTATTGCATCCGACAAAAATGTAACAGCCTTAGCCCTAACATCTTGCCAACCCTTACTATCCATAGCTGGAACGAGATTACCCCCTTGGTTTATGAACACAAGCGCATTGGGGTCGTCAATTTTCGACTCGTCCGTGGTGTACTTATCAAAAATATCTTCTTGAAGATGGTCAGAAGCCAATGATTGTAGCTTGGAGGGGCTGTCAACTATTGAGCTAATAAAGTCTGTTTTCGCAGGCTGATAAGCCTCGTTAAACTTCTCACTAGTTGTGTTTAATCTAATATTCCCCTGAGTTGCCTTCCCTACCTCATCAACAAATCCTGTTACATCAGAAAAGTAGTCATATGCGGTAAACATCTGCTGACTCATATTTATCAGATTACCCATCGTCTGAAGACTGCGTGTCTCATAAGGCATAGTGGGGTCTCCAGTGGTAAATACAACTCCGCCTGTCCCATCTTTACCTATAACCAACTCTGTGTTTCCGAAGTCCATATATCGACCTGTAAGGGTTGTAAGCCACTCATCGCCACGACTCAAGATAGAGCCTCCATCTATTGGGTTCCCTTCTCCATCAACACCCATTCTCATTTGCTCTCGCTTAGTAACAGCCTCATTGTATTGAGTGGTGTAGTTCTTAAAGTTTGTTATTGTGCCCTCTGTGTTCGAGAGGTTTCTCTTAAACTGAGCAACTGAAATCTGTCCACTCTTTAGAAGTTTCTCTTGAGTCAGTAGGTATTGCCTCGCATTGTTGGCGCCCTCAAACATCCAGTTATTGAAGTCAACGTCCATCCCAACGTCTAAGTTGTCCATATTGGCAAGCGTCGTAGATATGTTCTTATCTATCTCTGCCTTTGCCGCCATTCTACGGTCACGCTCTAGATTAATAAAGTCTACGAACTTACCCGTAATCTCTGACCAATCTACTACGTCCTTACTTACATCTCTAGGAGCCCTAGTGAAGAAGTCTTGCTGCTGAAAATCTTGGTTTATTGCCACTATCCTTCGTTTGTTGATGCCTGCGATATAAATCGGTTGTTATACGCCTCTGTTCCATATAGAGGGAAATCTGGCGCTAAAGCATCTGCCGCCCCAAATAATCCCCCCACACCTGCTGCTAGGTTTTGCTGCCTAGATGCTCTTAATCCTTCTGCTCGTTCTCTTAAGAACTGAGATTCGCCACCATATATACCTGCCATCTGCTGTGCCACCTGCTGTTTCTCTTGTATTACAGCCTCATCTCTAGCCTGTATCTGCTTGGCTTGTTCAGCCGCTAATCCAAACTGCTGTGCCGCTACTCCACCTTGAATGGCTTGTGCGGTTGCCTGAGCAGCCCTTGGGCCTGCGGCTTGCGCCGCATCAATTTGCTGCGCTGACGCCACTTGAGTAGCTCTCATCGCCTCGTCAAAGGCTGTGTTGTCGATTCTTAACTCTTCTGATTCGAGCTTGCCAATCTCGGATATGGCCTTGTTCATCATCCTCTTGGATTTCATCTCATCCTGCTGAGCCTGCCTCTTTGCTTTTATTGCTTGGGCAAAATTTACGATTCCCCCTATAACAGCGGACGCAGCACCAATAAAGGGCATTGCCGTCCCTACAGCACCACCAATCTTGCCTAGTAGGCCTAGAGCTTTGCCTGCGCCTCCTAAAGCTTGACCTGCGCCACCACTACCGATGTTGCTTGTAAAACCAGTTAATGCCCCTCCAAATTTTTGATTATAAAGAAGAGGGTTTGTATTTTTTAAATAATCCTGATAGAGATTGCCACTCATCCCAGATTGGGGCGCATTGAAGTTTCCAAATTTGTTAAACCCGTTTGCCATAGAAAAAGTATATTTCACAAATATACTAAAAACTACGGCTTACTCTCCATATAGTCGGCCTCTACAGCGTATACTTCAGCCCTAGATGTTGTGTTTAAACTTAGGTCTATCTCCATAATGTGACCTGTAATACCAGCAGACTCATTCTCACTAGGCCTTGCAGCAACGGATATGTAGTCTCCAGGCGCAGGGGGAGTGGGTGGATTAGGGACTGTTAGGTCAATAAATAACTCTATTGCCACCTTGTCTTTTCTGTTAATTATTTTAGTGATATTACCTACAGCAACCCTGTTTACATATACCAAATCATTAACCCTTATGGATGTATTTATTGGGAATCCTAACTCATATTGAATAACAGTGTTGGATGGTGAGCTTTCAGCAGTGTATCCAATAGATGACATAAGGCCTGTAGGCGTGCCTCCAAAGTAACTTACTGAAGCGGGAGCCGTACCTACACCCTTAAAGAACCTAACGTTATCACCATACCCAACCTCTTTTATATACGCAAAGTGTGCGTTCTCTTTTTTAACAAAGGTCACTGTAGTGCCTGAGTCCATATCAGTCTGTAGGCTAGTGTCAAGGTTAGAAGACGCCTGAACCTCTGCCAAAGCCCTAATGGCCTTAAATACCTTAGATGTTATGGGAGTCCCATTGAAACAAGTCTTTACCCTTGGCGTTACATATGGCAAGATTGATGAGTCTCCATCTATAGACTCTTCCATATAAAATGTAGCTCTCCCGTTTGTGTCTGTATTGTGAATATTTAGGTTGCCATTCTTAAACGAAAAAAAATCGCTATTCATCCCAGTCATATACTCAGGATAGAACGAGTAAAAGGAAACCCATCCGCCCACATTGTCATCCGATGATGTTGGTGTATATGTAACTGTATATGCCATTATAGTTCTGTTAACATGATTAGTAATTCTTCCTGAGGGAACATATCACTCTTACCCTTGTTGGTGTTAGAATGCGATAGAAGGCCCCTGACGTGTCCGTAGTAGGCTTTCTCGTTCCATTCGAAGGCATCAGCACCTTTTTCTTTTATAAGGGCAGGGAGGCCTTCTCTGACATCTATATTATCTCTGTCTGCAATAAACAATATTAGTTTACGCAAAGACTCAATCTGAGCGTCAGAGTATCTATGCCAATTCTTATACCCCTTGAATTCCTTTGACAACTCGACCCTATGTTCTTCGTGAACGGTGTGCCCAGCGTATGTCTTGCCATTCTTTAGGTATCCGAAGTTACACACCTCTATACCTACACTATTTGTATGCATCTCCTGAAATCCGTTCCTTCCTAAATGCCAAGCATATCCCCCATCAGGAATACACTTAACAATCTCACCGTCGTACTTGAACTCATCGTTGAATATAGATGGGCCACCCAAAACAAACTCGGTTGCAATTCTTCCTCTGCTATCTCTCCCCCAATGGTCAACGGTTCGATATGGGTTATGCCATCCTGCTGTGTGGTGAAGGAACAGGTACTCCTTTGGGGTGGGGCCCCTAAAGTACTCACGCTTTGGAAGCGCATGGTAGTTAATAACAATTCCGTGTTGACTGTCTAGTGACTCTTGAATGTCTGTAGTCAGTCCAAACAACTCAGCCCAAGTCTTAGGACCTACTATGCCATCTACTTCTAAATGGCTTTCAACCTGAAACCTCATTACAGCAGACTCTGTTATAGGGCCAAAAATCCCATCAGCCTCAATACCTAGTTCTTTTTGAATAGCCTTTACGTCTTCGCCTTGATGTCCTTTTTTTATTAGCATGCTGCTTTATTTGTTACAACTCCACTTGAGTCGACTGTTAAAACATCTGTTCCAACCTTGTAAAATCCTGAAGAAACTATGCTAGTTCCTGCGGCATCACTATATATTGTATCTCCAACTATAGGTGTCCCTGCCGTTCCTGTTGCATCGTGATAATACGTAGTGGCAGGAGTTCCTGCACAAGCTGTTGTGGAATGCGATGGATGATAAAACCCTGTAAACGAGCCAATGACTTTTGTTATTATACCATTCGCATCTACAGTAATACTAACCATATTTGAAACTCCTGTAGTGTTGAATGTGCCAGCAGAAACTTTTGTAACCCCATTTGCATCTGTAAAAACATAATTATATCTCACAGGTACGCCTCCTGTTCCCCCACTAAACGTGGAGTGGTATACTGTAATAGGACCTGCAATTTGGAATGATGGTAGCGCAGCAGGGCAAGCGACATTTACATTGAACAACTGAGATTTAACCAAGAAAAGGTTAATTAGCAACCTAGATGGCGTCGCAGTTGTCTTAGGAATAACCATCACATATTCAGCCCCTCCAGTCGCAGATGTCACCTCTCCACTATTGACCACTAAGTTTTGCGTGCCTCCTAAGTTATAGTTTGTTCCGTCCCACTCTTTTATTGTGAAAGGTATGGTGGCACTACCCGAAGATGGCAATGGAGCAACAACTCCACTATGAGAGAAAAACTTCTCTACAAATCCATCGAGAGACGATGTATATGAATTGTATGAGCTACTACCCAGGCTAGATATCATCATTCCTGCGTGGTTAGGAGTTGAAGATAAGTTGCCAAAAAAGTCTTGATTAGGTCTTAATCTTACAATAACTGCGCCCGTTGTAGTGTTAAGCTCTACAGGAAACTTATACAGCTCCTGCGCTAGGGATACGCCATCACCCCCCTCGCTAAATGTGCTACAGTCCTCAGCACAAGTGGGGCACGTAACAATGTCTGCCAATGCTCCTGAGTTTACGTAGTAAGCAACTCCATCTCCAAGACTATACAATCCGTCCGAAGCCGATGTAGTCATATTAGGAGTTGTAAACACTCCCGTAACCTTGTTCTTGTCATCTGCATCTATATAATAAATTGATGTTGAAGAACCTGTGCAACATACGTCATAAAGGTCGTCATCGAAAGAAGTTACAGGCGACACCTCATTAAATGTTCCTGTTCTAGTGTTCCTTAAATCCCAAACAAGGTATAAATGGTCTTCCCCAGAAGCTCTAGAAGTTAAGTTAAAATCTCCAAAATACCCATTACCCGCACCTGTTGCTGTTACCGTCGGTATAGTGGTTGCGCTAGACAATATAGTCTGTATATCGGAAGAAGTGTACTGCGTGCTTGAAAGTAGGTGTTTAAAGTCGTGCCTAGTGCTCGTAGTCATATCATCCAAGGTGAATGACTCACTGTTGAAAGCTGCCATTCTTATAGTATCACCAACAGCAGGAATTATTCCATTACCAGGTAGCCCTGCTGTTCCTATAAACTCACTAGCGAAAGCGCCAATGCCTGAGCCACAACTAAACTGCCCACCCTCAGAGGCTATGTACCCTCCCGATTCAATTCTAGACGCATTGTAGTTTACTTGAGAGCCATTATCCTCATCACTTGTAAGCATTATGTAGTATACATTCAGCCTGTCTGCTGATGGACAAGGGGCTGTAACCTTAAAGCTTCCCATAAGTCCAGATGGGTACGCCATGTTTAGATTAAGCCTTGTTGGCTTTGCTGACGTCTTAGTAAATGTGTAAGTAGTATCGGTAGTTATTGGAGAACCACTACCACCCTTAGCAACGCCATTCCACGTAATGGTAGGAGTAACACCAGCGGCAGCAGCCTTTGTTATTTCATATGGGTCTTCTATCGTGAATATGCCAGCACTTAATGATATCTCCGTCTCAGAAGTCACTGCGGCCACGTTAGTTATTTGACCCGTTCTCTTGTTTCTCAACTGACACGCAGTTGTGACTCCGCTAGTTACAAAAGTAGCGTTAGTGTCGATAAGCTTTAATGAATCTGCGGCACTTATAATAGTATAAGGTTGGCCTTGCGTTATGCCTATTTTTGAGGCGAACCCTAATTGTGTATCAGAATCAATAGTGGCAATCGGTACAGCAGTTTGTGTTGAGTCAACTCGGACTACATCTCCCACCACCACTGATGTGGTAAAAGTTTGAGACTCGTCAATAAGCTTATTGGTGGCTCCTGTATCGGTTGCCGTTCCCGTTGACTTTGGGCTTGGATTGCTAGTTACATCGCCATCAGCGACAAAGTCTCTTATGTTTTCAATGTCAACCTCAATCGCTATATCGCCAACAGTATCTCCAACTTCTACCTCAGTGTCAGTTGTGCTACCTCCCTCAGAGATTTCGCTATCAATAAATCTATTTATGATTATGTTGCACGGCTCTACAAAAGTGGGTGCTGGTAAATTACTACCCGTGCTAGATAAGACATACTCCTGAGAGTGCTCGTCATACTCTCCCAAAGTAACCTTGTTTATAGAGCTCTTTAAGGAGTCTCTGAAGTAAGACTTCATACCTACGTTGGACACTATCGCTATCTGGTCGTTCTGACCTCTAGCACCCGTGCCTGAAACCCTAATTACAGCACCCCTTTTGGCATCAGTAAAATAATAGTCATATCCATACTTAGCGAAACTCTCAGCGTTTCTACTAATGCCAAACTCCTCTGGCCTTGGTAGTTGATTCCCTAGGAAGGTGTTTGACTTGGCAAGTAATTCGCTCCCCTCGTCATCTGACAATATGTTTTTAGATACCAATATTCTAGATATCCTATCCTCTTGGAGAGCCAATATATCTTCGCTTCTGTCAGCTAATATCATTATCTCTCCAAAGTTCTTATCAAGGTCTTTGTAGTTTATATCCGCTAGATTAAACTCATTAAGAGAGTTATAGTTCGTCTCATCATTAAAAAAGCCACTATACGTCATTGATGCAAACCTGTCAGCTTCCTTGTATTCTGTATCAACTTCGATAGATGCTCGCTCCCCTAAGAAGAACTTGTGAGAGGCTATCCTGTCTCCTATGCTTAATGACTCTACGCCATTGTAGAATGTGTAGCAATTGTGAAAGTTTAGGTCGCATATAGCGTCTGCGTTAGTGGCGGTGTCTTGGTCCTGAGTGTTCCCCTTATGAACTAGCTTACCTGCCCCATCAGCAGATACATCAAAGACCTGATTACCTTCATAGTATATCTCTGATGTTATTTCTTCAGGCTGTGTCTCAAATGCATAGAACCCTGAGTTTCTTATAATTTCAACCTTTGCGGTTGTTTTCATTTTCTTATTAGCCCTACATCCATCTGCGCCTGCTTGAGCGAGTAGAACCAATCCCCCAGACGCGTTTATAAACTGAAACTTATGCTTGTTGTTTACTGGCAGGGGGTCACCACTAGAATAAAAAATAGCATTAGATGCGCTTGTTCCCGTATTACCATAGTATCTAACAGGAAGAGTTGCTGCTCCTGAGTCAAACTTGATATCTGCCCAATTTATACCTCCATTGTGCCCGTCAAAAAACTCTTTGAAGTTGGCGTAATCAACTTGAGCCACAAATCTGTCTATTCTAAACTCGTCAACTATCTCTTCGCACCTAGCGGTAGTTCCATCTCTTTTGTGCCTTATCTTTAAAGACACTCTGTCTCCTGCGTTTATTGGGATGTTACCAGAGCCGTCAAAAAGTTTTATTTCTATAGGTGGCTGCTCCATATTTCTCGTTGAGACAGATTCTGGATTTATAGACACAACATCAGTTCCAGCATTTTCCACGCTCATTGAGGCTCCAGGCTTTATAGACATATAAAGACCTTGAAGTGAATTACCTGCATTTCCTGGCAGTAAGCCCTCTCCAAACGCCTCAATATCCAAAACAGTGACCTTTTGAAGCGTGTTTAGTGCTCCCGAAGAGTCCGCCTTAACGGTGAGCACATCGCCAGTCTTCATCTTGTTTTGATTGTCCCCCTCTAGTTTAAAATAACAAGTACCATCAGTGCTATCTACATATACCACATCAGAGAATATAGAATCATAGTCTCCTCCTGAACTTTTCAAAAAGAACTTGTACTTACTAGCCCACGATGGGGGCTTCTGTGTTATAGGAACCCTAGCTCTAACTATATTAACTTCATCACTGCCACTAGCAGGTACATATGTAGTATTGTTTTCTGAAGTGAGCACTGTAGTGGCTCTATTGTGTTCGTCCAAATAGACAATGCCAAGGTCATAGTCTCTGTTGCTATGAAGAGACTTGCTACCATTGGCTCCTTGTGAAGAAAAGAAGTCAAGAGCGGTTATGTCGAAGTATTCGTAATAATCTGTACTATCGTGATTTAGCTTGAACATAGGAAAGCTAAAAGACACCCCTGTGCTTCCAGCAGTGCTAGAAACCTCTATCTGTCTTGTCTCAACTATGGATGGCGAAGGAGGAACTACCTGGACACCTAATGAATCAATGCCATTCCCTACCACTGAAAGATTGCTTCTGCTTCTTGACCTTTCGTAAGCGCACATATATTGGTCCGTAAACGTAGCCCCAGAACAGAAATTATTATTATTTACGGTCTCTGATGTTATAATACTGCGTATGTTGGTCGTACCTGGCTGAGAACTCATATCGCGACCTAAAGCCAATAAAAACTCAGTACTAGAAAATAATTCATGCACGGAGTTATAGTCTGTCGGCAACGTATATGTTATTTCAAACTCAAACTCACCCCCCTCGTCAGGAGTCTGCACATATGTAGACGCAGAGTTGTCTCTAGTAAAAACAAAAACAAGGCTTATTGTATTATTCTGCAACAGGCTAATCCCATTAAAATCTATAGTCACCTTACCATCAACTGACTTAGTGGAGGACGGAGACTCGATATCATATGTTATCGGAAAAAACGTGGTCGGCGCAGACTCTTTAAAAACAGCCGACGTTGTTGTTCTGCGCTCTGAAGTGTACGCTATCTTAACATCATTGCCATCCTCATCGGTCAAGTCCCTTCCATCATTATAGTTTCCATATACAAGCCTATTACCTGATATGGTCTGTGCCTTTGCTTTTAGTGGCACATTATCATATGCCCTAGCCAACTGATTCGATGGCAGCGCAGCATAGGCCTTACTGTTATCAAATACAATTGTTTTGTCAGTATTGTCGGTATAGCCAAGGTCTGCTTTGTCGTATGTTTGAATAACACTTATGGTATTAGTATCGCTTATCTTATAGCACAATTGAATCTTGTCAACGTTACTGGGTCCTGTATTGAAAGTTACCTCAGCAGCGTTAAATCTATTCTGCATTCCGCCATTGTCATAGGAAGAGCGATTAAAGTCAAAAGCCTTGGCTAGAAAAGCCAACTCACTAAATGAAGACAATGCGCTATACTCTCCGTCTCTGTATCTATATCTATATGCGAATGCAATCAGCTTGTCCTCAATGAAGTTCTCCTCAGCACCTGTATTTACCATATTGATTGATGGCGGAAGTGCGGGTGGCTTTACAATAACGCTGATGTCATCTTCAGTAATATTATCCGAAAACGGACTCCCTGAAGGGAACTGATAGTGCCTTGTTACATTGATTCTTCTAGGAGGATTTAAGTCGTCAGTAAAGAACAACAAGTCTCCAATTCTATTTACTCCCGTAATTAAATATTGAGGATTAAAGTTTAATACGCTAACCGACATGACATGATATACAAGTTGGTCTGTATTCATATTGTAAGACACAATCATATCTACCGCATCGGTAGTCTGTCCATCGGCATTTGTGCCTCCTGGGTCGTAAACAAACCAATATATGGTTTCTTTAGTGTCGTCGGAATAAGCCCCAATACACTTAGCGCCAAATGACAATCTTTCCCCCGCAAACTCTAGTTCGGTTAGCCTCCTGCTTCCTTTTGCATTTTGCACAGCGCCTATATCGTCGTTATTACCAGGGCTATTTACCCTGATATTCATAGCGTCAATATATTCACCTTCGGGTAGGATGCGCTTATCGACGCCCTTATTCATGCGCCCCTTAAGGAAAGACCTAGTTTCTTTCATTATTTAATTATGTTTCCCTGTGCTCTTAAATTCATTAGTAGTCTGCCAGGATGAATATTGCTCATTCTAATCTTGGCGTTTCTAAGTAGTGTAGATTTGTCTCTTTGAGACCTTTTAACCACATACTCCTGAATGCCCACCCTAGAGTTAACTATCATATATTTTATGTAAGCGTAAATATATTCCTCGAACAACTTGTTCACACTCACGAGTGAATCATCTCCACCCTCCATTCCATCAGATATATATTCAAGAATGCAGGTTTCTCCACCCATTCCTGATGAGAAATTTATTACACCACTCTTATTGTCAATCCTAAACGTAGGGTTTGAGTTCGCCGTCTCTGAATTTAGGCCATATCTCGCCCCAATTGGGAAGTCAAAGTAATATCTGTTGTTTATAAGATATCCCTCTTGACCGTGATACTTGCTACCCTCGTTTAAGTATATACTTTTATTTGTTTTGTTTATTCTTCCTACATCTAGTCCAGACTGCTCAGGCTGAATAATATTACCTAACTCATCAAACAATATGCTACAGTCGTTATCCTGAAGATATGCCTTTGCACTATTTATCTGAATATTCTCAGTGAGCGGATATAGGCATCCGTCTTTAAACATAGATATTCTAACCCAATTTACGTAGTCGTTAGGCAATACAAATCTTAAGTTTTCGCAAACATCTAGCTCCAAAGCTTTAATCTCTTTGAATGCATCATAGTTTAGCTCTTGAATGCCACGCTTAGCGTGAAATATAACTTGAGCCCTAGACACATTAGCAAGCATCTTTTCTTGGCCCGTATACATCACCATAAAGTTCTTTACGATGTCCGATAGGGATACATACTGATAAGACCCCCAGTTAGCGTTTTCAGGACTAGCTCCTGCATTTTCATAATATTGATATCCTGTCAAATATGCCATTACTTATCTTGTGTGTCTTCAATTGATGCTTGCCCCACCGTATACTGATAAATTTGCTCGTCTCTGATTGAAACACCAGCCAACTGCAATATTTTATTTACAAGTAGCGGAAGCTCTGATTCAGGTAACTCAAAGTCTTGGTATCCAGCCTCTGAAGGGTTAAATAAACCCTCAGCAAATCCTGTCCACGCAGGGTCAAGTGGTTCTCTAATATATTGTGCAATTACACTACCCTTGTTGGTTATACTATTGGGATACATAATTACGTTGCTCCCTTGCATTAAGCACGATGGGAACATAGTTGTGGGCTTTGTTAAGTTAGACGAGTCAAGAGACCAAATCTTTGATGGGTCTTGAATCTCAATCTCGGCATATTTGCTTGGATTGAATATTTTATATGTCATAGATAATCCGCCCCCTAAATCTTTGAATATGTCTTCTGTAAGACCTAACACGGTATCAGTGACGGATGTTACAAAGGCCGTGTCAAATGTGTATGTGTTTACTACTAAGTCACCAACAGTTGCCGAGGTGGTAAATGTAGCGCCAGTATCAGTAAGCGTGGGAGCCGATGGTGTTGCACTAAAGGCTGTCTGTGTGCCAGAAGCATTTTGCGTGTTGTAGTATACCAACTTATTAAGAAGGTATAGGCCACTAGGTTTATCAAAAACGTGACTACCACTGCTTGCAATATTGCCCAAAGACTTAATCTCTGAGAATATCTCTATAACCTGTCTCTTGCGCTCTGCTAGGTCTCCATACGCCTCATTTGTTGAAGCACTTACCGCAGTAGACTGATTGACAGCAACTCTTTTATTAAGTCTATTTACTTGGTCATTATAGTCATAGAAAAACTCCTTAAACACATCCATCTGAGCATGTCGTGCATAGTTATTGAAATCCTCTGGTGGTATGTATCCGTAGTTGTTTTTATTCGCTATAGCGAGTACAGTTTGACGAACCTCGTTAATCATAACGATAAAGATACAAAATAAAAAAGGGGTCGAAACCGACCCCTAATAAAGTTGAATACAAACTTTCGATTAAGCCATTGCTTCGTTGAAGTCTCTTTGACCGAATGTTACACCCTGAATAGCGTATGGCAATGATACAGCATAAATAGGGTTAGTCCAAGATGTTTCCAAGGCATTGCCGATTTCAGCCACTAGAGCTCTTTGTTGCTCTTTTGTCTTGGCTTCTGTATTGGCAAGGCTTGATGTTACCGTAATAGTGGGAGCCTCAAAAGCAGCAGCATCCAACGCCACATGGTCTAATAAAATGTCAACGTTTTGAGTGCCTGTGCGGGCCTTAACAGAAAGAATTTTGTCTACTGCAATTACAGTATCCATGTCATCGTAAGAAAGTTTTATAAACTTTTTCATAGTAAAAAATTGTGTTGTTAAAAAATACTATGCAAATATACTAAGAAACTGCAACTGCTGCCGAACCTCTCTGTATGGCCACAAAATCTTCTGAGCCTGGAGGAATAACAAAGTCTGCCATTACCTTGGTGGCACTAGACTGCAAGTGTGTTTCTATCTGATTGATAAGAGCATCTAGGAAAAGCCCTGCCTTGGTTTCGCTTGGGTCATTGCCTTCAAACACAATGGTCAATAAAGCTCCACCTACATACTGAATCTCAATACCATTGTATACCAGCCCTAGAAGTGGAGAACCTGAAATGTCTACATCTCTAGACCCTCCTATTTGAACTATAGATACAATATCATTACATCTAATAATGTTATCTCTTCGAGTGTCCTTATCGTATATTTGGAACAGTTTGCCTGTAGGTATCGCGAATGTGGACGTTGTGTTTAGTATTAATTCATCAGCATCAGTTACGCTTACTACTTTATCAAGCGCATACGCAGGGCCATTGTTACCACCTGTTGAAATTAAGACAAAGTCTCCTGCTTCAGCTACTGCTGTGAAATCAATAGCTCCAGTTCCTTTTAATTCATTGTTTGTGTTAGGGGCAACACTTGTATCTGCGGCCTTGGCTACAGCTAATGAGTTTATACGTAAATATTTTTCCATGACGCAAATATAAGTAAAATAAAAAAGAGCCCCGAAGGGCTCTCTAAACAATGATTATGAATTATCTATCGAATCAAATATATAAATAAATATTTATTATCCTTCTATTTTCATCAATTGTTTTTCGAGTGCATTCATAATCTCCTCGTCTTTGATAAGTAAGCCAAGTACAATATCCCTTGGGTCTTCACCGTAAGGAACGTTAGTTAGCTTTTTCTTATTGTTTGGGAGGTTGTAGTACACCTCTTTGTTTTTATTTCTAAGAGATAGTAAGCCATTATTAAATAGTCTAGCCACTAAATCTTGAATCTCAATCGTAGAATCTTCCATAGACTCTAAGAATGCTTGAGGGTGTCGCCTAGCAAACATCAACACATCTCTTTTGATTTCAGCTGAAGACATTGAATCTACTCTTAGACCGAGGTGTACCCTAGCCACGGTTTCCATTGTAGAGATATCCATTTGCTTTGCAGCGATAAGGGCATCTACCTCGTAGTTTATAATGTCTAGTTCTTCCTGAGCATCTCTCTCTGTATTAACCTCTTCGAATACCTGGCCATTGCCTGGGTGAAGTTCAAGGAATTTCTGTAATACAGGATTTGTTTCAGGAACATTTAAAAATCCATCTTCAAAAACAACAGGTTCTAATATGGCATTGCCATCCTGTTCATCCTCAAATGGGCTTTTTTGATTTGAAGCGTATCGAAGCGCTCTGTTAGTTTTTCCGTCAAAATGTAGAAGTGGCTTTCTGTGAGTATTTCTAGAAGCCAAGATAAAGCTTAACGGTGCAGCCTTACTCTTTAAAACGTATATTTTATTTTTCATTTGATTTAATTTAAAAAAGGGGGGAGTTGCCTCCCCCCATAAGGTTAAGGAATATTATCCTTTGAAGATAAAGAAGTTGTTAGCCCCCATTACACATACCGCTCTTTCAGAGAGGAAGTGTACCTCCATAGCATCTAAGCTCGTTCCAACACGACCTTCAACCATACCAGCAGAACCAACAATAAACGTTTTGTATCGTCTATTTTCAGTTTCTGATGCACGGTATCTAACGTGTAAGAATGGTCTAGTAGCGTTTTTACCAAGAATTTGGTCGTAAACAGTTGTAGAACCCGCAGGAACTAAAAGTCCGTTGATAGCTCCACCTGTAAGACCACCTCTCATTGTTGGGTCATTCAAGTATTTCCAATCAGTCTTGTAGAAGTCATAACCTCTGCGGAATCCTGAGAATCCAAGGTTTAATGCCATCTCCTCATCGTTGTCGAAAAGACCGTAAGAAGTACCTCCTGCGCCGTAAGAGTTTTGAGCAGCAAGCATATCGTCAATGTCGAAAGAGAATTGTCTGTTTAAAAACAATACGTTCTCCTCGATAGACCCTTGCTTGTCAAGTCTCTGAATAACAGCGTCAAAGTCAGAAAGGGTAGTTGGGTTACCACCACTCCAAACATTTCCTCTGTTTTCTACAGCGTGGAATACACCCTCAGAACCAGCAGTTGTTTTACCAGCAGCAGCATATCCAAGAGCAGTTTCTGCTCCAGAACCGTCAGCAGCAGGCACAGCCTCAATCATTGCAGTCTCCAAGTAGTCTTCGAAGCGAAGTCTTGTTTCGTGCTCTGATTTTAGATACCATAGATATCCTGTTCCTCCGTCTTCAGTGCTGATTTCAATCCATCCGATTTGAGCCATATCAGAACCAGATACAGTGAATTGGTCCTTGATGATGATTGGCTTGTTTTCGAAAATAAGCCCGTCAGATTGTAGAGACTCAGTCATGCCTGATTTTCCTTTTTGGAACTCAGAACCATATACGAAAATCGAAACTTTAGAACCTGCAACGTAAGCCGCCTGAGTAGCTTCGTAGTATGCAACAACAATTGTTCCCGCAGAGTAATTTGGCTCAGCAGTAATAACTGCTTTGTTTGACAATGAAGAGCCAGCAGTGTTGTCTGAAATCATGATTGTCTGCCCTTTTCTAAGCGCTATCTGACCGTCAACGAATCCTAAGCCCGTCAAACTATCACCAATAGTAATAGTCTGAGTTGTCTCACTTCCAGTGTGAGTGCCTAAAGTACAGTCAGTGTACTTAACGTGTAGACGACCCTGTTCAGCCCACTTGATTAAGTCAGAGTTAGTTGGCATCTCTGCACCTACCATTCTTAAAAAAGAAGAGATAGTACGGTTGCCATAACGCTCGAACTCAGCCTCGTAAACGTCTGGTAAATACTGATTCAAAAAGTTGAAGTCAGTTAAATAATTTGATGAGGTTGCGACCCTCTCTGCACTAGGTTGTAAATTAAAACCTGGAGTGCTCGCTAATGAACCTGCCATTTTTTATGTTTTATGTTTTTTTAATACTTTTTATCCTAAGTCCGTTGCCTCGATTTTGGGCGACGCTACGAACGTTGAATCCCCCTTTATTAGAAAACTGTGGAGCTTGCTTAACATCCATGTTGATGTTTTTAGCACGCCTTGCATCATTTTCTATGGCCTCAGAACGCCCCTGTTCATAAAAGAACTTGGCGAACTTTTCGGGATTCATGGCCGCAGCTAAAGCCTTATGGTATCCGCGGGCGTCCTTAATCATGCCATCATCATCTAAGTACCTCGATACGAAGTTGTTTAGACTAGACTGGTCATTCATAATTTGACTCGCTTCGCCAGGTGAGTAAGTATAAGAAGCTTCTCCGATATTAATTTCAAAACCTTTGAAATCATCATTGAAAATATCTTTTGTTTTCTCATTGAAAAACTCTGTTTGGCGCTTTGTACGCTCCTCATAGGTTTTCGCTTGATTAACATACTCTCGGTAAGCTTCCATCTCTTCGCTAGAAATTGCATCTGCCCTTGACTCAAGTGGCGCATTATATTTCTCTCTTTGAGATTCGAAATGCTTTTTAGCTTTAGCTAATTCTCTTTTCTTATCTACTTGCTTTCTTTTAGAATCTTTACTGTTATTATCCTCAGTGTCGAACCTATCAGAAATAAGTATGTCTATGTCTGTATCGTCTAGGTCGGGCTCTACTTCCTTGTAATAAGAAAATAGAATTTGGTCTTCCGTCAAGTCATCCGTACTGCTATTAAGCCTTAAAAAATCCTCCATGGTCCTGCCAGTTTGTTTTTTGTACTCATAGTACGCCTTAACATCCTCTGGCAATTCTTCAGATTGACTTCTCTCGGCGGTTAGCTCATCGAACGATTCGATTTTCTTACCATACCTTTCCGATATATATGAAAGAACGTCTTCGTCACTAAGTGACTTGTCTTCTTGTTTGGGCCCTTCTTGTTGTGTATTAGAGTTTTGTGGTTCAGCTTGAGCCTGCTCGGTCTCGTGCTTAGCCAATAATTCTTTTTCAATTTCTTGTTTAGACTTCTGTTCTCCAGAGTCTAAAGCCCTTACTTTGATTTCCATAGATTAAATTTCGTGTAAAGTTACTACTTTTTTATTTTGGGGCGAATGGGTCTCCTACACCCTCTGCAACTTTGTTAAGGTCTTCAGACTCTTCCATAAAATCAATAGGAGCCCCACCCTTCTTTCTTTGGTCAATTAACCTTGATTGCTGAGTGTTTTGTCTGTCGATTCTTTCATCCTTAGCCTCTTCCTTTTCTTTGTTTCTTTGGTCAAGACTTTGCTCTTTAACCATGGCTATCTGATAATCGTGTTGGAATTGTTGCTGCATTAACTGACTCTTTATTTGAGCCTCGTTTTTAATCTTTTCGATTTGGAACGCCACCTCGGCCTGAAGCTCTCTAAGAGTAACTTGATGCTCCATAGATAACTTTTGCTGAGCGCTTTGAGCTGCCTGCTGTTGAGACTGCATCTGCATCTGCATCTGCATTTGCTGTTGAGCCATTTGCTGCTGTTGCTCAGCCTCTTTATTTTTCGTTCTTTTTATCTTGAGAAGTTGATTCGCAACCTTAGTGTTGTTTATCTCTCTTATGTCAATAGCATCCTCAAGGTTAATGTCATTCTTACTTAACGCCATCTGAATGTTTTGCTCAAGCATTGCTTTTTGCTCCTCATCTGGTGCGACTTGTATGAATACACCAAAGTCACGCATATACAGGTCTTTGATGTCCTCCAACATAGAGACATTATACTTCCCTATCTGCATTGCAAACTCTTCTGCAAACTCATAGTACTCAAGTATGTCTGCTATTCTACAAGATATCGCCTGAGACAATCTCTTTATAATAAACATACTAGACTCCATAATATGTCTAGTGGCAGTGTTTGAATTAGCAGCGGCTAGTTTCTGAACTCCGACTAATGCGTCGGGGTCAGGGCTTGAGCCATCTCTAGCTTCATTCAGACCTGTCACACTTCGAATCATATCTAGGTAGTAATTGTAATTACCTAGCAATGCTTGTAATTTGCTTTGACTGGAATGGCCTGTAATGGGTTGGATAGGTACTCTAGCGTTGTTAAACTCCCCATCTTGAGTGTACGACCTGCCAATAACAGAACCTGTTTGAAAGTATAGCCTTAGTGCATCTTCAGGATTATATGCCGCGCCTGTTCCTAGGTCTACTTCGCTAAGGCCATCCGCATCAATAAATACTCCGTCAGGAGTCATTCGATTCATAACCTGCTGAATCTTTAGGTGTGTAATCTGAATGAGGTCAGCGTATGGAATCATACGTCTAACTAGTGATTCTACATTACCCTTGTACATTCTTGGGGCAACGGCAACATAGTTAGATAAAGCGTGCTGAGATGCGGATGCTGGCCTAACCATGTTTTCCATCATATCCCATCTAAGAACAATATCAGTACCCATAACCATTACGCCATCATACCAAACATCAATAGTCTTTTCGATTACTTCAAACCTTCCCTCCTCTAGCATCTCTGGCGGAGGATTAAACGCAGAGTCCTTTTCTACCATCTTTACAGCACCACCTTCAGATATTTTTTTCTTGTACTTAAATGTGTTGGTTGTCTTGTAGTTGAAGTACAACAAAGTAGCGGTATCTCTGTAAAATGAATCACTCTGATGATACTGCTGAACGTTATAATAATTATTCCAATTTTGACTGTACTTGGATATTTTCTCTAAGTCTTCTTGTTTCAAAGAAGTGTCAATTTTGACAAGCTCAGTGATTGGAACTGTCTTTATCTCTCCCCAATAGAAACAATCGTTAAAATTAGGGTCTTCGGTGTAACTATGAATTACGTTCGCAGGGTCTACATACTTAACGTCAACTCCAGAGCCAGGGTTAAACTCATGCTTTGCAACCGCCATCCCTAACACCGCCAAGTCGTAATCTATACGCTTCCTAGTGTCATCATAATCGTTGTCTTCAAGAATGGTATTAATCGCCGTCTCTTCAGCAATCTCTATCGCAGGCTTGTAATTCAACTGAAGGTGAATGTTTAGCTCATCATCGTTTGCGGGTATCTGCTCAGGTTCTAAGTTAAATGTGTCAACACCAAACTCATCTTTTATCTTTTGAAGAACAGGCTGAGCAATCATATCCGCCTTAACCATCTCTTGATATGCGTTCTTTTCATCGGCAGACATTGCATCCTGCGCTTCTGCTTTTACAGTAAATGGTCTGCTAGACATACCATTAACCACAATGTCAACAAATTTTGGAAGTATAGGTACAGGTGTCCAGTCTAAGTTTAGATAGCTAAGGTCTCCATCTACGGCAAGTTCTTTTTTGTACTTAGCCACCGACTGCTCACCACGAGCATATAGTCTTAGTTTGTGGAAGTTACGATACCTATCGTAATACCTACCATTGTTGCCGTCCCTTCGAAACCATTCATATTGAATTGCTTGACCTATTTTTAATCCATACTCCAAACTAGCCTTCTCCTCGTCTGAGGCAAACTGACTAGGGAAGTACATTGACGGAATGTTTACTTTGACATCTTTCATTTAGTTCAGCAATTCGCTTGTGTTCCCTTTGTTATTATACCTTGCAAAGTTAATCTTTATTTTTGATTGCTTAACCTCAGGTCTGTATAGGTGTCTTTGATTAGCCATTATAGCCAACCCAGAACTAATAGATGCATCATATTTTGTGCGATTATTTATATCAAACTTAGCCCAATCTTCTAACGTAGTTGTAAAAGGCATAGAGCCCATATCGCCAGCCTCCCTATGCTCACCTGTAGTATCTAGTCCTACGTGCTTTTCAATATAAGACTCTATAGCTGCTGCGTGAGACTGCTTTATGTCCTCAGATGAGTTAGGTATACCTCCTAGCTCTTTCTCGGTCTTAGAGAGCTTGCTAAGGGCCTTGTCGGGCCTATTCATAGAGTATCCCCTGTATCCTCTATTCTTGAAGTGATATAATAGTCTTGGCTTGTTGTTCTCCGCAAGTATTGGCATCCCATAGAATATACATGCCATAAGAACATCCTCGAAGAATATCTCGGCGGTCTGTGGCCTTGCTATGTACTCCAAGAAGAACTCGTTGGATGGCCCTTCGTCCATATGGAACTTAGTGAGCCCATGCAGTGAGCCATTTGAAGAACCTCCACCAACAGTACCTGATATGTCATAGGGGTCACATCCAAAAGAGCCCATATGCTCATTACCTGGTCTTTTCCTTCCGCCCTTCTCCACAATCTTGTTTTGAAGATGTTTAGGTGGAATCCAGGACGCCAAAAATCTACCCCTACTATCAGGACTCCAAACAACCTTGCTATCAGGCCCATCCTTCCAATAAAACTTACCCCTCGTAACATAGTGGTCTCTTATAACCGAGTCGTTGTAGTCTATCTGCTGATATATCTTGGTTAGGTTGAATATGGATGACTTACTCTCATCCCTAAAGGCGTGAGACTCTGTTCTAGGGAACTGACGATAGAACTCGTTCAGGGCATCTGCGTCGTTCTTAAGGGACTTTACCTCGTTATCCCAATATGTGATAGCACCCGTAGATATCATCTCTCCGTCAACACCCTCTAAGGATGTGGTGGGGTTTTCAAACACAGGCCACCCAAACTTATTGATATACCCCTCGAAGTTCCATTCCATTGGAACGAACAAAGAGTACAAGCCACTCTTAGTTTGACCGTTAGGGTTTCTAGTGGAAGGGTCAGAGTCCGTGTATAGTTTCTTAAAGTTATTACCCCCCTTATTTAGTGCGTTACAAGTAGAGCCCATCATACACTTCCCAACGACACGACTACCTAGTCTCAAGCAGGTCTTGGTCACACGCCAGTTGTTTAGAATGTTCTCAGGCTTCTCCCACTTACCACTCTCGTCGTGTACTAGTAGTTTCAGCTTCTCACCATCGTAGCTATTGTCTGCTGTGTTCTTCCAGTCAATAGTCGTATCGAGGCCATCCATATCGTCATCCATAACCTCGTGCATATTCTTCTTTGTAATCTTAGAAGCTGGAACACGAAACGCCAACTCTGTCTTTGGCTTATCCATACCATCCTGTATTGGCTTGAAGAAGAAAGGGTAATTATTGGCTATTGGTACAATCTTATCTACGAATAGTTTCTTAGCATCGCCCCCTGTCTTAGATAACACCCCAAGCCTAGAGTCTTTTGCTAACGTTCCAAGATTAACAGACTCTGATGCCCCCATAAACGAAAACCCTGACCGCCTAATCTTTAGGTAACACATGCCAAAGCACCTCTTATCCGCCTTGCACGCCTCCCAAAATATATAGAATATCCTATTAGCCTCCCTGAAGTCAGGATACCCAACATCAATCTTAGTCCACTGCAAGTACATGTAGTGCGAGCCTGTAAGATAGGTTGGCTTGCCGTGGTTCATATACCAAAACCCATTCTCCCTATTGTCGAACTCCTGCTCTATGTAGTCAACCCACATCGATTTAAAATCGGATAGCATCTCGTTCCATTGGAATATTGACCTTATTCTCTTTAACTGTTTGGGGTATTCCTTACGCTCCCAATATTGCTCGTCCTTTTTGTTGCTTCTTGAGTGCACCTCTTTGGGTGCTTTTGGTAAGCCTATAATTAGGCCATTAATGTTATACACCTCCCCCAACGTGCCGTCACGAGAAATGATTATGATATCATACTTTTCATCATAGCCATATTCCCAGCTTCTCCCCTTGTTCTTTTGCCTTATTACTTGCTTGGGGATACCTGAGTCAACTACTCGATATAAGCTATTTTGACCTTCGTTCAGCAAATCCTCTAGTTGAACTTTTAACCTCGTTAAGTGCCTCCTTCTCAGCTTCGATTCTTGATAGTATCTCGAACGCATCGAATATGGCTAGCTTCTTTGACGCAGCAGCATTCTTTAGCCTGTCGGCAGCAAGCTCGTCATCAGGGTCTGGCTTGATGATATTCTCCTCAGCCACCTTGATGAGTTGCTGCACAGCCTTATAGCCCGCATCAATAATCTTTTTCTTTATCTCTGAAGTGTTTATTGTACTTGTCTTGCCAACTCCAGTCTCCTGTTTTTTCGTATTGCTCATAAATCCATACTGCGTCAGGGCATCTCTGCCATCTATACTTTCCTTTTATTCTTTTCAACTTGCATCCGCACTGAAGCCACTTCTCTACTTTTTCCAATGAATCGTAATGTTTTCAGTGAACATCCTATAAAGCTTTTCTTCGTTTATTCTAAACTCATACTCGCTGTCAGGACTGAATGATATTCTGTCACCAACCCTCAGCCCCA
>VMHT01141412.1_pt1 | contig 35507 bp, 49 predicted proteins | sample 4693611 | NCBI WGS metagenome assembly VMHT01 (sample SAMN12280063, study PRJNA550983) | marine metagenome | isolation source: seawater sampled from same location over 5 years 0.02-0.2 micron viral filtrate | place: USA: collected off the coast of southern California halfway between the port... ...
CTTAGACCCCCGTTCTTTCACGTCCCCACTCTTCCTCGTCACTATCATAAATACTACACCGAATACCAGTAGACTACCAGCCACTATCACCTCTATCATCTACTCTTATTCCATTTTATTTTAATGCGTCCTGCATCTACCCGTGTGTTTAATCTCTCCATGTCTATGTGGACAACCCGCTCCACCATGTGCGGCATTGCGACTTATTCGATATTGATATTTCTTTCGGCTACCCCGGTTGATACCGGTGCAACTTGGGCGCTCGCTATGCCAAGCTCCTACACAATTCACAGGACAGGGGTGCGTATTACATTTAACAAACTTAGTAGCTGGTGGACATGAAGATCCTCCATCATGCCCCCGTGTAGTCAGAACAAAGTCCTGACGCTGTTCTCCACCCCCACACGACTTAGAACACCCCCCTGTATTCCTGTAATGTCCTTTACTGGCTTTACAAGCATCCATTTCTTTCTCTTTATCTCCCGCTGAACATGGAGCCCCCCCGTGCTCAGCCTTCCGTTGAACTGTGAATAACCTCTCCCTTACTCCATCGTCCTGGTTACATGTCGCAGTACAGTCGGTCCATGGACTCCAACTTCCCACACAATCTATGGGTTTCTTCTTTGGTACCGGTGCTGGTGCTGGTGCTGGTTCCGTTTCCTTAGCCTCTTTAGTGGCTTGGGGACCCTTCTTATCTGGAACTGGTACTGACTCTGGTTCTTGTTCTTGTTCTTCCTCATCCTCATCCTCTTTCTTGTTTACAATCATATACCCACCTATACCTATTGCCACAGAAAGTAACAAAAGTATCAGTATCAGTATTACTAAAATCATACTTAATATAAATTATATTTTTATTTTACCACGTAGTTCTTGTAGCTTTAGTACCACACACCATTTTCCCACATCTTATCCCATAATTTTTCGTATACAGGATCGGTTTCGTAATCAATGTTAAGTAAAATCGTATACTTGTTAGTTTCATTATTCTCGATGTAGTGATATAAACCTGGTGTTAAGTGAACAACATCACCTGGATGTATTCGCTTCTCATCAAACTCTATACTTTTATTTTTCAAAACTTTTTTCAAACCTTCCATTTTCAAATCTTTTACATCATGTAGAAATGTAATCTGTTCTTCATCAGAGAAATTATCCATTCTAAATAATAAAATATCTTTGTATCCATGAACCATGATCAAATATCTATCGGTTGCATCGAAATGTGCTAATATTCGTTGAGGTGTAGAATTCATTCTAAAAACTGTCATATCAGGTTCTCGTAAATTGTGTCTTTCTACCACATCACGAATGATATGTCCGTATTTTTTGTGATGTGAATCGTTAAACAAAGACCTACATTGTAAATATCTCGAACAATCTTTATTATTTTTTATTGTATCATACGTACCCTTGATTTTATGTTCATACATACTTCTAGGTGCATTTTCACCGTCACCATAAAGTTTATTCAAGTTATACACTTCTATTTCAATAGCGTAATACTTTTTATACAATAAATAAAGTATAAAAAGTAATATAATAGCCACTATAACTATCATCTAATTTACTATAACATTTTAATGATTCCTGCACCTACCCGTGACTTTAGACGCTCCATGTCCATGTGGACAACCCGCTCCACCGTGTCTAGCACTGCGACTGTGTCGATATTCATATCTCGTTTTACCACCACGCCAACCACATCCTAATCTGTTGCCCCCACTTTCAACTTTATGCCAAGCTCCTATACAGCTTACTGGACACCCATGCGTATTACATTTAAGAAACTTAGTAGCTGGTGGACAAGAAGACCCCTGATCATGCCCCCGTGTAGTCAGAATAAAGTCCTGACGCTGTTCTCCACCCCCACACGACTTAGAACACCCTCCAGTGTTTCTGTATTCTCCTTTACTGGCTTTACACGCGTCTAATTCTTTCTCTCCATCTCCTGCTGAACACGGAGACCCCCCATGCTCAGCCTTCCGCTGAACTGTGAATACTCTTTGCCTTACTCCATCGTCCTGATTACATTTCGCAGTGCAGTCGGTCCACGGACTCCAACTTCCCACACAATTTATAGGATCTGGCTTCTTTGGTACTGGTGCCGGTTCCGGCTCCGTTTCCTTAGCCTCTTTAGTGGCCTGGGGACCCTTCTTACTTGGTACTGGTACCGACTCTGGTTCTTCTTCCACAGATGTGGACTCGTCCTCATCCTCTTTCATTTTTACAATTATATATCCACCCATACCTATTGCCACAGAAAGTAACAAAAGTATCAGGATTGCTAAAAACATACCTACTATATTTGAATATTTTATTTTCATATTTACTAATCATCAAATATTTTTCAAATGTAAAGGGTTCATAAAATATCTCATTTGAATTGTTCATCAAATAATCCACATCAATCCATGTCACCCGGAGGAGGGGTTCCAAAACTTCACATGCAACATTGGGGTAGTTTAACTTGATATATTCATATCTATTTTGAATCACATTGAAAAATGACATAATAACATCCTCGTATTCCTCATTGTATTGTTCAAATAATTCTTCGACGATATCAAGATAAACTTGTTCACGCTTATCTTGATACCAATGCCTTCTCATTCTTGTAAAACCCTTGAAACACATAGACCCCCTACACATTGGACAGGAAGCCTTACCCTTCATGTACCAAGACTTTGTACATCCATGACAAAATGAATGCCCGCAAGTGAAGTGACATCGTGCATTACTTTCGTAACATACTGGACACTCCATGGACTTTGCAGAGTCCATTGTTCTTACAGGGTAGACCCTTTTGGGTCAGGTGGGGGCAACGGGTGCCGGTGAGGAGGGCTTTGAACTTCTCGTTCTCGATGCGGAGGTATTCGTTTTCAGCAATGAGAGCAAGAGTTTCCATTTTTAATTATTTTTTAGTTTCATTACAATCACTTAGGCAATATTTACACTATTGGGAACATTCCACCCCAAGCTAAGGTTATACCACGTCTCGTTCTTCGAACGCTTCATGATGTCTTTCAAAGACAACTTTGATGGATCGTCCCCCCCAAGCTTCAACTTCCGGGTTTGGAAGTAAACACCACCCTTCTGTGGGTTTTTTTGGTAAGCACCATCTCGGTGAGATTTCAGTTCCAACTTTTTGTCCTCACCCGTCCTAGAAACCATATAGTATGGGAAGTTAGTGACAAAATATTTCCACTGGGAACCTTTCTGCTTCGTCTTGGGAACATATTTGTGAATCAAATTCCAAACAACTATCTTGATGTATAGAAGTCGTTCCCTCGGATCTTTGTAAACAGGTTCAGCAAGTCCATTGTCAACCATGAATGAAATGAAAGATTCAATGTAGCAGAAATGATGCTGTGAAAGTTCATCATATTGAGAAATCTCAAACATCTTCCTAACTGAAGCTGGAACAACTTTCAATTCGTAATGCTTTTTGAATTCCGCAGGGGTAGATTTCACATCACCCCCTGTAGGTTGGGGGCGACCGATTTTGTTGGTCGTGACAATCTTGTATTTACCATCATAGACCTTCTTGAAATGATTCTCAAATGGAGATTCAGAGTTTGCCATCGAATCATAGACAGTGACAGTTTTTCTTGCATGACTCACTCGAGCCATTCCATAATGTCCAAAATTAGTTCCATTGTTGGGCATCCATTCAATCATAATGTATTCAAGTCCAGACTTCTTCTTAGGAAGTTTGGTGTTGTTGGAAGTTTTGAGGCACCTGAAAGTAACTTTTTTACCAGACTCCTTCAGTAGGGCTCGGATGATCTTCTCAAAAACTCCACCCGCGTGTAAATAAAGTTTAGCCATCTCAGAAGCATCTTCGATAGCCATAAGATCACGTGCACGTGTAAGCTTATTCATCCGCGATTCGAGATAATCCTTTTTATCAATATTCGAAGTAGTCTCCCCCTTGAGTTTCAAGAGGGTCCTCCTCGCGGGTCCATTTTTTAATAATTTTACTGGAGTGAGCTCCATTATACTACATAATTACAAAATAATTTCTCACTTAGGTAGTATAATGACAAAACAACAGTCGACATATGCCAATTCCATACACTATTATCGTAGAAGTGAACAAATTAGCAATAATCAGGCCCAATATTGGTTAGAACAAATACGCCAACAAAGAAAAACAAAAAAAGAAGTAGACGATGTGTATAATAATTTTACGAAATTCATAAATACTTTAAAGGTCAATCAAAAGAAAAAAAGGGAATCTGCCAATCGAAGGAGGAAATTAAACGCTATGGATGGACCATCTCCGCGTCGCTAAGACTATCTCAAATCACATACATTAGGAACAACCCTCACAGGCTTCTTCAAAATGACCACCACCAACGTGATCACATTTAGAATAAACCCCAACGTTGTCATGATCAATAGGTCGTGGACCTCATCTTTTATTTCATTTAATCCAAACATATATATTACATAAGGTTAGTCTCTAAACCGATTCACTCATCATGCTATGCAGGTGCTCACAAAAGTTCTGGAGCTTGGGCAGGATCTCACCGTTCCACGTCTCGTCATTCTTCTCGATGAGGTACCCCTTCCTCTCGTCATTGAACTGCTCAATCAACCGACAATATTTGATGTCCTTCAACATCTGAAGGTATGTCTGACACTGCACATTCTCATAGTCCCTCACCCGGTTGAAGAGACATTTGGCACGGTTCTTGATCTCCACCAAAGTCCTAGAGCCATCCTCATTCTCTTGAATCCTATCAATCCTCCCAACAATCTGGTACAAAGTCCCCTCGATCGTACATATATCGTAGGTGTAGTACGTATCATCCCTCTTCAAAACAGCGCTGTCCAGGTCAGCAGTCTTATCCTCGTTCCGGGTCCCGTGGTTGGTATAGAGGGTCTTGCGGATGTAATCCTTGGTGTCAATGAGCTCTTTGGGGGTCAAACCAGAGTACTCAAGTTGATGGTAGAGAGCCCGTGTCTTCCCAGCGACATCCGCACTTGATTCAGATTTAAAAGACGTCGCTGCCTCGAGAATCTTCTTCGTCGTCTCCTTAGAGTTTAAGGTGTTGACAGCCTCATCATCCTTCAAAACACCCTCAAATGTTTGAGGCTTGTACTTCTTCCACAACTCCGATACCAGATCGGGGACCTTGGTGAAACCAATTCCAATAGCGGAAGACACTGAAGATGCAGAGATCACAACCTTCGGGATTCCCAAAGGCTTCAAAGACCTCTCATGTCCGAGGAGGTAGGGATACACCTTCCCACACGCAATACAATCTGCCAGGGAGTTGTGGGCGTTCTCAAATTCCACACCAAAAATCTCCTTATAGAGGACACCCAACTTAATAGGTGTCAAATGCTTCTCCTTGTGCAACTCCAATGTGCACCTGAAATTGAGATTCTGAATCAGAGACAGATCCAGCTGATGCCGAATCATCTCAGATCTGAGAACCGAGGTATCGAAGATTGCATTATGGGCAACCATAGTAGTCGTCCTCGGTCCAATGAAACGAGCAAAGTCCAAGAAAACTTCTACGAAGGGGCGACCCTCTCTTTCAGCCTTCTCTTGGGTGATACCGTGGATATCAATCGATCCCTGACTGATCTGGAAGTCAGTCGGATGGATGATAGCATCGAAGGTATCAATCAAACGCCCCTTGTTAGAAAACCTCGCAGCAGATAGGGAAACTGCGCGACACATGTCAAAACAGTGGAGGGTCTCTGGGGTGATGATCTTGACATTTCGTCGACCCTTGGGGAGGCCAGAGGTCTCAAAATCAAAAGCAATGTACTGCATACAAGCCATACTTTTGGTGTTGAGTTATACTCTACTATATTCTTTATGTTACTTAGGTAAAGAATGTTCTGTTTTCCTTTTCATTGGTTTAAAATGTGGAAATATACAGAACTTGATGAACTTGAGGAAATCCTCATGACGGATGAGTAGGCATTTTGAGAAACTTACAGTCTATCATACAATTACAATATCCTAATGGTGTAAACATCCAATATTTGGTCGCGTAACACTTCCACGGTAAATACATGTCCTTGGTTACGTAACGCACCAATCGATCCCTAAATATGCTCATACCTTTCCTGAGTATTATTTTTTCTTTGGGGTCATCATCTGTCTCATATTATTTGTGAGATTGTATCCAGTCAGTTCTTTGAAACGCTCCTTATTACCATTGACAGCAGCCCTTCGAGCCTTTGTCGCCGACGGAGCACCGTTTGGGCGGTTTATAGCCACACGTTTAAAATTCAAAAACTTAAATGCGTCTTTACGATTTTCACCAACTATCATCACAGAGTTCGAACTAAAATTCTCACTTATCTTTGCAATACTCTTATTCTTAGCCGACGACATAAAAGTCACATTGGGAAACCAACCCCTTAAAATACGTAATTTATTATCCACGGGAAGGGGGTTTCTAATATTTCCAACCGAATGTGAAACAATGATCACTGGTTTTTTATTGAGGTTGCGCGCTTTATTCACAATTCGTTCAATCATCATCTTATGTCCCAAGTGTGGTGGATTAAATCTACCGTATGTGAACACCACATCCATTTATATACCTTGAGATTTTTCTCGAACAGACCAACGACCATTTATCAGTGCATTCCTCTTCTCCCAGTCTGTGACCTCCACGGTTTCGGTAGGTGGGAAAATAATAGCACCCTCGTCGACCACCATTGTATGGTAGTAACTAATATCAAGGGCAATTCTCGGAACACATTCTACACGGGTAGACATATTTGAAACAGACTCCAAAAATGTCTTGTACCTGTGAGCATCATCATAGGTGATGAACGCAAGAATATTATCCACTGGAAGTTCATCCTCGTCAAAACTCTGAACCGAATAAACCCCATCCGCGTACAACGTCAAAATGTAAAAAGCATCCGTTTCCGAAACATGATCCAGTTGTCGACTGTGTCTATGAATATGTGAACGAACCGGTTTGATAGATTTACGAGGTTTGGAGTGTACTCGGTACGACACACGTGGTTGAAGTGGTGAACGAACTGCGAACATTTATTTATTTATAATGCGTTTCTTTAAACGAGTAATCTGGGTAATGCTTCCGTAAATATTTTTTATTGTTCATGAAAATTGTCAACTTCTCAATCTCACTCATATTCTCCGTGGTCAACCAGACAATCTTCTCATCGTGCTGAACCTCTGTATTCATAGTGAAACTGATATTCTCCACAACTCTTGGCACCGGAATCAAATGCTTTTGTAAAGTAAATAATCGTCTCGTGGCCATTTTACTTTTACCAGGAAATAATATCACTTAGGTAATATAGATGAACTCACTAAACAGGGGTGTTGAAACAATTTATAAAAAGAATGATAAAAAACTTTTCAAGTTGAAAGGTGAAGAAATTGTTCGTTCATCTAGTGTGTGCCAAAATGATGTAGAAAAATCATTCGTTACAGAATCTGTCAAAACCGCCGACGCGTTGGTTATTGCTTACGATGTCTATAAAACCGGGGTCAGAGGATCGATCAGAGGGTTCGCATGTGTCCAGTTCAAAACCTACCCAGATTGGGTCTACCTGGATTTGATATGTCGTGGCTCCACCACGAGAATGAATTATAGAGGAAAGCCCTCTGCCGCACCAGGAAGAGCTTTGATCGAAAACATAAAGGCAATAGCACGCTCGATGAATCGTAAAGGTATAGTTTTATCCGCAATTGATAGTGTGGTCGGTTACTACAAGAGACTTGATTTTCAGGTTGCAGCCGCGGATTTGACGTGTGATAGAAGAAGAACACAACCCAGAAAGGCACGGAACATAACTTTAACGAAAGACTTTTACAAAAATGGGTCAAGGTTGTACGAAGGTGAAAATAAAAAACTAAAAGCCAACAACTATGGCACCCTCATGCAGTGGTGTATATAATGAAAAAAAATATATGAATATAGTAAAATATGTCAGGTGTGTCGAAAACTCGGACGCGGCGAGGAGGGAGGGTGGCGTCGGCGACGTCGACGTCGACCACGAGGGCGAACACACCCCGCAGAAACAATAATTCGGAGAATACCGCCACATCTGCAATCAGGACATCGGGCAGGCGTGCGGGTTTTACTGGTCAGAAATTGGCAATCTGGACCATACTGATCACTGCCACCCTTGGTGCGATGTTCGCTCCAACATTGGCAGTTGGTTTTCAAAATCAAAGATTGAAAATTGCTCATGGCTTGAAGAGACTTGATATTAAGTATGCAATTATCAATCAGAGAGAATCTAATGAACTAAAAAAGGAATTGTTGAAGCTACAGGAACAAGCCCTGCAGCTAAACGCACTTTCCAACTCTCTCGCCCACAATCAACTTCAACAATCTTATAAACGAGAGAAAGTCACTAAAAATGAGGCCTCTAAAGCCGCCGCCGCTAACGCATTCAGAAATATCACCTACTTACCCTCCAGGGCTGTATCAACTGCTACGGGTGTAGCTACTAATGTACTAAATATACTCAACAAAACCAGTAAAAATACGAAAAGAACCATTGGTGCGGTAACCGAAACTGTTGCCAAAACGACGGAAAATGTTCAGGAAACAGCTGGTGTTGTGACTGGTAGTATGGTCTCCACCAGCAAGTTCTTTGGACCCTTCGCCTTTGCGGCAACCATGGTTGTAGTCGCAACCATGGGAGCATCTATAGTTGGTATTTCCATTCCTGCCAAGGTCATCAAACAAATTAGGATATTGCTCACCTCTATGATAAGCAAGGGTGTGCCAATGACCAAGAGTGTACTCGTCGGTATATTCAATAAGTTATATTCCTACATAAGAACCCCACCTGCTGCCAATTCCGGTCGGTTTGAGAATGTTACAAATTAATATTGCCCCCTCGTAATCATTTTGTGGATCTCACCCACGCTCCAAACGAAACCCAAGATTCTTCCGGCGTTTTTACAAGTTTCGTTTAGAGTGTTCATTTCTTTTAGCTTCGTGTAGTTTTGGGTTTACTTAGGTTGTTCTCAGTCGTTTGTTTCTTCGTTGATTATTGGCCATAGGCGTCAGCTGCTAGCGCGCGGCGCGGTAAATGCGTTTAGCGTTAGCATTTGCTCTAGCTTTGATAGTAGCTAACGACATATTTGAGTTGTTTTTACTGAGATTGGATAAATATACAGATTTAGTTAGTTTACCCCTATTACCAAGTTCTCTCTGTAATTTATTAATGTACGCACTAAGATTTTGAGTACGTGTGATTTTATTTGCTCTTTCACCACGTTTTGTGAGTCCACCCGCAGCTCTTGATGCAGCAGCTGCAGCTGGTGAAGCACCCTGCTGCTTAAGCTGATTCGCCTTGTTCTTACGTAAATTAGTTTTGAGTCTATTCAAATAAGTTTTTTGTCTATTTATAATTCCATTTACTTCTATTTTCTCATTAGCATTAAGACTATTTATCATTTGAGACTGAAGTTGCCCCGCGGTGACAGTTGCACCGTTTCTACCATAACAGATATTAGCTTTATTAGCTAATCTACCACAACCACTTTTCGTAACAAATTTGACATGTTTTGGTTCCATACCCGTATAAATTATAAAACCAGTCACGGCATCTTCAATCATACATTTAACAATTTTCCTGTTTAACGCGTTTACATACAATCCTGTAGCGATACCCATCTTATCGCCACTTCCCACGATTGTATTGAACTTAGCAGCGTACATAAATTGAGACAAGTCTCCAATTGTTTTAAATAGAGCTGGGTATTGAGGAATTTGTACATTTACCATAACATTTTTACCATCTTTCTTACGTTTAACTTTTTGAGTTTTAAAATTTATCGAACCATTGTTAGCCTTTACAGGTGTCAATATAGACCCATATGTCTTATAGGACTTCCCAGCGATTGTTTTACCTATCAACTTAGGATACGTTACAATCCGTGCCGCACGTCCCATTTTATTAGGCCCACCACCAGTTAAAAAACCGAAATTAGGGTCGTTGAACTCTTGAATAAATTTATCTCTAAATTTTTCAAAACTGTCAATCTTGTAAATGACTTCATCGTGTATTAAATCATAAAACATTGTACGTATCACACTATCTGTGAGTGTCACTTTCTGAACCTGATTCGAATTGGAAAGTAAAACACCCTCACCAGCAAATTTAATCCTATCATATTTTCTAAGAAAATCGATAAACGTGTCGATGTATTTACCTTGATTGTTTATACGACTACCATTATTACCAAGATTATAGTTTGAATTTAATACACTTTTTTGATTTGATCCAAGAGCTTTACCATCGATCACGGCTTTTACAAGTGATTTAAATACAACTTGAGAAGTTTCTGTATTTTTAACCGGTTTGTATGGATACGTAGTTAACGATGTATGAGGTGTAAACCCTAATGCACCAGAATCATCGTCAACTGTAATATGTTGAGTTACGTAAATAAGTCGTTCCTTGTTGGTCGTTCCAGGTAATTCCAATGCGAATGTATAAGGTCTAAAATCGAAGACGGTACTTGGATAACATGGTGAACCCTTATTGTTTCCAGTATTGTTTCTGCAATTCGAACTACCATTTGAAGTTTGGGTGTACCCCCTTCCGAAGTCATATACAAATTTAAACATATACAAACGAGATTCAATATAGTTTCGCAAACTCCAGTTTTTACTCATGGTAATACCCGGATCACACAAACGAGGAGTATTGTAAAGAATTGGTACATTGGCCCTTTCAATTGTGTGTGTGAGAGATATTTGATTTTCTTGATCAATAGCTGTTAACCATTTACACCAGTTTTTGGAATGAATATCTGGTAACTGAGTTTTACATTGCTGTTTTATAATAATCTTTTTGTTGTTTATACATTCCCCGTCTATATGCGCAAGCATGTTTCCAAGAAATACAGCCTCGAATGCTCCTTTAGCTGCAACACCATCGGGTAATCTCGCTATATCATGCGCAAGATCCGTCTTACACTTTCCATTATTTGTCTGGTTAGACATATCTACTATCACCTGAGAAAAAGTTCATAGACCCACTGCCCATCGACGATCTCCTCTTCGATGAGTTTGTCCTTCAATTGTTCAAGTTCCTCCCTGTGTTCCAAAATCATGCAGACTGTATCATCGTAACACTTCTCCACGAGGTCATTGATTTCCATGTCCACCAGGTATGTAGCCTCCGGTGACATTTGGGTGTAGTCAAATTTATGTGTACCAAAACCATACGTCGTCAACATCTCACGGGCAATCTGGTATACCATCGCGTAATCCGATGACGCCCCTGTGGTAACCTTATCCCTACCATACACAACCTCCTCCGCGGCACGACCACCCAAGGCAACCCTAATTTGTGAGAGGAGGTACTCCCTGGTGTACATCGCAGACTCCGCGTTCTCATCCGAAGGTTGGAAGAAGGTCACCCCACCAGCCGCTCCACGGGGCATTATAGACACCTTACGCACAGTATCATAGTCGGGTGCGAGGACACCAACTATAGCGTGTCCAGCCTCGTGGTAGGCCACGAGCTCCTTTTTTTGCATCGAGAACTTTACGTCACCCTTGGCTCCCACCACAATTCTCTGGTAAACATCCTCGATGATTTCATTGTTGATAGTTCCACCCGCATCCTTGACAGCCTTAATGGCACACTCGTTTAGGAGGTTTGCCAGGTCTGCCCCCGAGAAACCGGTAGTTTGCTTGGCGATCTTAGATAACTCTACATCTTCAGCCAAGGTCTTGTCCCTCGCATGGACACCTAATATCTTCTCACGACCTCTCACACTTGGGAGAGAGACCTGTATCTTACGATCGAAACGCCCCGGGCGGAGAAGGGCTTCATCCAATATATCAATCCTATTTGTTGCAGCAATCACAACGATACCAGTCTCGTTATCGAAGCCATCCATCTCTGTAAGAAGTTGGTTTATGGTCTGCTCTCTCTCATCATTTCCAGGTGTGACCGTTCCACCGCGTTGCTTCCCAACTGCGTCAATCTCATCGATAAATATGATGCACGGTTGATTCTCCCTCGCCTGTTCGAAGAGTTCACGGACACGCTTAGCTCCAACACCAACAAACATCTCTATGAATGTGGCGGCGGAGCACTGGATGAAGGGGACGTTTGATTCGCCCGCGATGGCACGAGCTAGGAGGGTCTTCCCCGTACCTGGAGCACCCGCGAGAAGGGCACCCCGGGGGATTCGAGCACCACTTCCGTAGTACTTTTCGGGTTGCTTGAGGAAGTCTACAATCTCCTCAAGTTCCTCCTTGGCTGAGTCAATCCCCTCGACGTCCTCAAAGCGGGTGGTGACCTCCTCTTCCATATTGAAATCCGTAGACCCGAGGAAGGGGTTGGGCATTCCACCACCCCCCGAAAAGAATGTTCGAGCCAAAGTAAAAATGTAGGCGACGAAGAAAAATATAAGAATGCTATCAATCACCGATACAGGTTGTGAGACGTCCACGATCACATCACTGTCGCTTTCCATGAGAACTTCCCAAAGTTTTTCATTCTGAACAATCTGGACATCCCCGTAATCACCATTCTCCTCATAAAATTGAGCTATGTTCTTGTTAGGTTTTACAATAACTACGGGGAGTTCCTTGTCCTTTACACTCTGTATAAACTGACTGTATGTTTTGGGTTGATATTCAGGTTTACGCTCTTTTATGATCTTAACGGGGGGAGATGTAAAACTTTTCCCGATGCTGAACATCTTGCTATATACACATTTTTTTAGAATAGCCAATAACAGCACATGTTATTCTTTTACCCGCATGCCCTGTTGTTAAACTATCAGAATGTCCACCTACACCCAAATCGTCCGGATCTTGGTGTATCACGAGGGACCTTCCAATCACATTTGCTTTAGTCCCCCTCAACTTCACCAGAGTATCGACCAGTCTGAATTTAGCCACACCCTTGGAGTCAAAATGAATATTTCCAAGGTCACCAACATGCCTCTCTTTAGAATTTGGACCACCGTGTTTTTTACCATACGGGTTGAAATGTCCACATGCACCTAAACACCCATCTGTGAGGTCACCAGCTTCATGGATATGAATACCATGTGTACTGTTTCGGTATTTATTTGATTTCAATGTTCCTTTGATTAAAACTTTTCCACCTTTCTCTTCAAATTCAATTACACCTTTTACATTGGGATGATTGAAAAATGTTGTCGCAGTAATCATTGTTATCATTTACTGGGAAAACAAATTGCACATCTTACCAAACGTTTTTGATGTTTACATATTTGTGAATTGATACATATAGAACACATACTACGAATCAAACCATGTATACACAACCGACCACCGTTACAAATAGGACACCGGATTAAGACCTTTTGATGTGGACAGGTGTTCATTAACTTAAAGCAATAAAATTAAAATTATATAATGAACATACATATCGATCAAGTAAATAATGGTGTGTATAATGTTTTTGTAATAAAGAATGACGAATATATTACGAAAACTATTTCACGCGGTTTTGAATGGGATGGGTGGATGCGACAAGATGTACGTTTGTTCCACAAAAAGGATACAGATATTATTGATATAGGTGCAAACATTGGATACAATACTCTTATGTTCTCTGATTATGGTCCAGTATACTCTTTCGAACCAGTGTACCACCACATTGTAGGTCTCAACGTTAAGAATAATGTATTGAGAAACAAAGTTGAAGTTTTTCCATACGCTCTTTCAAATGAAAATAAGATAAGTGAAATTTTCATTCCTAATAGAGGATGTCAATCAAATACACACATCAATTATGGAGGGACGGGTTTTACATTACCCGAGGATTGGAGAGGGGGTTCGTTAGAAGTTACTTGTGAAAAACTAGATGATGTATACTCCGGTGTCACATCTTTTATTAAAATTGACGTGGAGGGTCATGAATTACAAGTTCTAGAAGGTGCTAGGGAGACTATTAAAAAACATATGCCTACAATTCTCATCGAACTTCACGATTTTAAGGATTCCATGGAGGAACATATATTTCTAAAAGATTTGGGATATGAAGATCCAATAGAAAGACCAGAGGCTATGTTCTTGTACCGAGCGAAGGAAAACTTTTCAACCATGTAATACATCTGGTACGCTTCTACAACACTTGGACACCTGTACTCTTCGGGCATACATTCGGGGATACCTTCTTGTGAATAGTACGCAGTCTCACTTCGCCGCTCCTCGAAGTGTTGTGGGTGGTTGTCCCATAACCACATTAAGTGTCTAGCACAAGTATGAACCTTACCATATCTACGCGTGTATTCGAGGGTCAAAGAGATTCCAATCTTACACGCATACATATAGTTTTCGATACTTGAACCAACCCACATAGTCATGGGGTGTTTTCGGTGCGCGGGGCGGTATCCGCGACGCGTTCCATCCTTGGTGAAGGGTGCGTGTGCGTGAACAAAGTCTTCCTCATTGGAGAAACACCAAGCTGTGTAGAGCATCTGGCATATTTCCAATTGGATCTTAACTACGTGTTGATCACATGACATGTGTGCAATCTCATTAGGGTCGAGGGATAGAAAGAATATATTCATATTGTTAGTTTTCCAAAAATTCATCCTCACTTAGGACGACTTTTCATAAATACTACAATACCAGTAGCTATCACCGCTATACTGCTCACACTCAATAAAGGTGTCAAAAATCCATTCTTCTTTTCGATGTTTTTAAAAGATGTCTTCTCTAGGACTTCCTCGTCGGTTGCATCATCCCCCCTTTCCTTCTTGAGGCGTTCAAGTTCCCTTTGCATTTCTAAAATTATCTTCATCGCCTCTTCTCCACCCTCAACTTTATTATCCTTTTCAATGTTACATTGGGCATTAATTTTACTATTATTGATATTTTTGAGGTCAAAGTTCATAGAACAAATGGTAACATCTCCACATCCCTGATTCACATTTGGTGGTATATATTTACCAGTACCTGAGCATACCATACCCAAACACTTCCTCTTTTCCGCAGTGAATACCTGTGCATGGCCCTCTGGTACAGCTGACTTTAATTGTTCGAATAATGGATTTACATCCTTACACCCGGGCCAATTCTCAAACGCAGCCCTGTCACAAAACTTACCCCCTTCGATCCAGGTATTGTAGCACTCACAAAACTTATGATTTGGTCTACGACAACAGAAGTGTTGTGCATACGCCTGATATTTTTGACCTTGCGTTGGACCTAAACCACCACTGTCTTGGCCAGTGTCTGCCCCGTCACAGTTTGCAGCTGGATTATGTATTGTATCGTAACATCTATGTGACTTTCTGACGTTAGGTGGTAGTGGACACACCATTATATTTACTGGATATTTTTTTTAGAGGGTCTCTAAAAAATTCAATAACATATTTGAATCGTTATCCCTGGCACTTTGGAGAACCTCATTCAAAAATTTTTCATCTTTGGTGAGTTGTTTGAAGAGACCGTACACGATAAATGGTTTTTCGGAAAGTACATCGGCGTTATCTTCGATGTATTTTTTAACCAGAGGTTTAGCATCAACACTCCCTGGTGCATATGTTTCATTCCTCTTTCCTTTGACTGAACAAAGTGAAACTATGACTATGACAAGTAGGACCGCGATTATAATGGTACGTCTATCCATTTATATTTACAAATATTTTATTCTTCTACATCTGAGATATATTCCTCCTCTTGCTCTTCCTCATTGATCTCAACTTCAACATCCATTTCACCATCCTCTGGTGGGATCACATCTTCTTCAATCTCTTGTTCTTCCTCTTCAATTTCTAGGTCCACTTCTGGTTCCGGTTTCTTTTTCACCTTCTTTACCTTCTTCACAGGTTCCTTGTTAAATATACCATCAATAATTCCAGGTACCTTTTTAGAAAATTCGAGTCTCTTTTGGTGTCTCTTTTTTATTCTGTCCAAAAACTCTTGACTGAACCCCTGTGCCTTATAGGCCTGGAGTATAATCTTAAGTGTTGGTCTTTTATATTTTTCAAACATCGTCGCGATGGCTGAATTTATCTTCACCCTAACAACCCCATTTTTCAAAACACGAATGTTCACTTTCACCTGATCTGAAAATTCGATATATGGTTCAACTGGTGGTGGTGGTGTCACCACTGGTACATACTCACGGAGAACAGGTTCAACGTAGGGAATTCCCATTTCCGTATTATTTTTCTCGAGCATTCTAAAGTAATCCTGCCTCTTGTGAACATCCAACTTTTCAAATACATAATATTTGGTGGGTTGGGGATTCACGATGGAGTGGAGAAAATGACCTTCGGGGATTGGCTCATAAGCACGATTTGAAGGTGGTGGTTTAACACGTGGCAGTGGTCGCTTGTGTGGACTCATCTTGGTTTTTTTGTAAAGACCTCTCTAACTTAGGTTTGATAAAATGATCGAGCTCACAACGGATCAGGTGGGCCGATTGTTCACTTACATGGGTATAGTAAGGACCCCACAGCTCGATGACCCTTCTTCTCTTGTCATACCACATGTAATCAAGTCCAAGTTTGTGAGTAAGCCAATAGAACTTCTTGCCAGTCTTACCAATGAAAGCAAAAATGTGGTCTTCATCATACTCAGACACGTCCATTTGAGAGTAGTGGGTGCTCGGGGGTGTGTAAGGAGGCATTCTTATTCTTTGTAGCTTCCAATTGTTTAAGTTGGTTTCTGATATGTTTTTGTGAATATACCTCACCCTTCTTTTTCTTATCGTTTTTAGTCACACGTTTTTTTGGTTCTTTATACTCCATTTTATATACATTACTACCTATATTCTTAACTTAGGTCTTCTTCATCTACGAGAGAAACATCGTCTTCACTTTCTTCTTCATCAGACTCTGAAATCTCGAAATCCTCGTCTTCACTATCATCTATAAGTTCGTACCCACCTGGAACTTTAGCATACAAATGTGTATCCTCAAGGTTTTCAACGTCGTAAAAACCGGATACCATATCCTTTTGAATCATCTCATCTTCCTTACAAAAGTCGTATAAACATGGTTTCAACTTTTCAATAAATCTAACTTTGTATAATTCTGGGGTCGGTTCACTAATTATCTTTGCAATCTGCACACTATTGTCTTCACATTGAACATCAACAATCATAACTGATATTTAAATTATTTAAATCTTTAATAATATTAATGGAAAACCTGAAGAACTGGGGTAGAAGATATATATCTGGGCGTGTCGTTCTACCCAAGGATGCTGTCATGTTTGATATAGATGACACCCTCATTTTTACAAATGGAGAACCCAATGTACCTATTATCGAACTTCTACATGACGCAAAAAAACAGGGATACAAAGTTGTAATTATTACGGCGAGACCGGGATTAAATCGTGTTATCAAATGGACAATGGAACAACTAAAATCGTATAAAATACCCTATGACTATTTGGGGTTCACTAGTGCACAATATAAAACTGTTATGAAGAAACAATTGCCCTATAATTTCATTCTATCTGTCGGTGATATGCCAACAGATCTGACAGATTCCAAACATACACTCAACATTTCCAGTTTTTATCACAATTGAGACAGCTCACAAACGTAGTCATAGGTTCATCAGCCGATCTGGTCTGAAGTTGATAGTACGTCGTCTTTTTAGACTTACACCTATTACACGTAAAAAATCCATCCTGGCTTTTCATTTCTTTTGTAAGATATTCTTTCCTCATCTCCTTGTGGATTCTTTCATCCAACGCTTTAGCATATGGTCCATCGGGCCATAATTTTTCGGGTCTCATGTTCACAACATCAATAGTCTTTACTTTTTTATTCCGAATATTTATCTTTAATTCAGGACATTTTAACAAATTATATTGAATTGATAAAAACTTAGTTTTATACATCTTGACAAAATCGACATTATCCCAACTTGGTAAACCACATAAGTTTGTGTCGATCGCATAGTTTAATATATTCTTCTCGAGATTGATACAGATTGGATCAGACTCGGGAATCTCGAGAAGAGTAGAAAATCGTTCAACGATGAACTTCCTCATAGGACTTTCCATCTTTTGTATATAAATAACACAGTTTTTAACTCACTTAGGGGAGGGGAAGTCCTTCATAGGGATTGTTCCGCTTACAGTCCTCCATATTTTCAGGAGAACAGTTATCAAAAAACCCAGACACACGCCGAGTTGGGTTGGTGTCTACAAAACCATACCGATAATTGGTATCATAGGTTTCACGGCACCGCTGGAACATAATAATAGCCACAATAAGCACAATGGCAACCGTAATGTGCACGTCTTTCATTTATATTTTACAAATATTTTTTTTATGAGAGAGAAATAAGGATAGATGACATTGGCAGTACTTATACACGAAACAAAAGACTGTATCGAGACGATTGAACTGGACATTAAACCGTCAAAAAATGAAATTTTCAAACTTTTGGGTGGACCCCAAACTTTCATAGGGCAGTGGCCTGAAATAGATGTCGTGATCATGAAAGCGGAAACATCGACGTCGACGACGAATGAAAATACTCTACCACCACCATTTGACCGAGAAGAGGTCCATGGAAAGGTGCTCCTCGTTCGAATGGATGAAAATTCAGAACCCCAAGATTTTACACTTGAAGAATATAATTTATTTGGGGGGTGGGACGAACGCCTCCCCGTTTAAAACCGCGTTTGTATATTTCATGGCCAATTGAAAATGGATGTAAGCCCAATCCATTGGGTTATCCATTTTTGGATTACCCTCGATGGGGTTATCGTTTACAATACCAATAATATCAACCTTATCTCCACCACCAGTCGCTCTGGCCATCGCACCTCCAACCTTTTTTAACCACATGACATGCGTTTCATTTTTACATTCAAAACCTTTGACAAAGTTCACCATTTATATTACTTTGGATTCTTTTCTATAAGTAGACGCGCACTGGGATCGGTTATATTAGTCCATTTGGGACGCCATATTTCTGAAATAAGATGGTCACAGTCTCTCCCATAAAAGTCCCAAAATATCTGTCTGTACAACACTTCCTCTTTGGTGAGAGGGATATTGTGACTACCGAAACAACCAATAGTCCATAAAACATGTTTGAATTCATCATCGTTCACCTTAGATTCAGCATATTTTTTCACCTCATCAACCCAGTTCGTCCCAACTGCGTCACTCATACCATCCTTCTGTCTCCATAAAATATCTTTAGGGAGGTATCCCTCGAAGGCCTCCCGTAGGATACGTTTTTCAACGCCACCCCTTTTTTCATTTTGATTTATAGTCATACAAAAGTCGAGGAAATATTTATCTAGGAATGGAACAATCAAATCCAAACCATGGGCACCTGCACACCTATCAGCCCTTAACCCATCAAACTGATGAATCAAACGGAGACGCCGCATGTTTTCACAAGCAAATTCATCAACACTTGGTGCGTTATGGAAGTACAGGTAGCCCCCCAAGATTTCATCACTCCCTTCACCTGAAAATATGTACCTACAATTGGTATTCTCTTTGATATACTTGCATAGCAGCCACATTGGTGTACTTGCCCTCACTGTAGTGGTGTCGTAGGACTCTAGGGATTTGATTACCGGTGCCAGTACCTCCACACCTTCCTCTGGTGTGAAGGTCACCTCGGTGTGATCCGTGTTTAGGTATCTGGATACAGTTCGGGCAGCTTCCAAGTCTGGGCTTCCCTCGAGACCGATGGAAAACGTCCTAATCTTACCCAACTTTCTTGCAGCAATCGATGCGATGAGACTGCTGTCTAAACCACCAGATAGTAAGAAACCAATCTCCCGTTCAGTGGTACTGAGACGTAGGTGCACTGCGTCTTCGAATGTTTCTCGAAGTTGAGTGTGGAATCCAGATTTTATGTACTTACGAACATTCCAGTACCCGGTGTGGTAACACACAAAGTCGTTAATGTATGAATCGTAAAAGTGACCAGGTGGGAATATGTGAATCTTACTTTGTAAAGAGAGAAGGGCCTTCGCTTCACTTGCAAATGCAATTGAGGTAGGACTATATCTTGTGTAGAAAAGGGGCCTCACACCTACAGGGTCCCGCGCCGCTACGACACGTTTACCATCTGTATATACGAATGCGAAATCACCGTTTAAAAGTCCCAAAGTTTTTTCAATTCCATGGTACCTAATCAGTGGTAAAATAGCTTCACAATCACTCTTACTTGGGCACCGCTCGATAGATAGTTCCTGATGATTGTAAATTTCACCATTACATACTAACATATATTTACCTCTATGGAATGGTTGCATACCCGCAGGTGTGAGGTCATTGATGGCCAACCTGTAGAAGTCCATACGACATTTACCCAATGTTTCACTTTTATAATCATCGGGTCCCCTATGATTAAGAAGATGCGAGGATATCTCAACTTCTTCACCAAAAAGGGCTATGATACCACACATTATTGTTAATTATCACGTAATGTTTAAGCCATCATTCAAAACCTTTCTATACATGTAGTCGTCGGCGTTACCATCCATCTCTTGACCAGACATGGCAATCATTTCTTCACCGTTAAACATCGAGGTACTGAAATCTAATATACAGTAAAAGGAAACATTGGAACGCATTGACATTTTATCTATACCATCGTAGTCAAATTTTTCAAGTTTAAATTCCTTTGATATTTCTCTAGGTGTTTTAACAATTCCTTCCAACCTTGGCTCAACTCTCCGTCTATTGTCTGACATGTCAAGTATTGGCCACACACCATATTTAAATTTAAAATGAGAAACATATTTTATACAATTAACACCTACATCCCTTTCTGAAAAACATGCAAACCTAGACTTTCCATTTGGATCTACCAAGCTCAGATATGTTTTACATGGAATAAATTTTACAAGAAGGAACTCCATTTAAAATATATAAGGAAAAAATCTTTAAATAATATATGAATCTTCCGAAGACTGCTGGACAATGTAAATATATGATCGCCCTCAATTCTGGTAAGCCAATTATCGTTGGAACTGGTCCAGCGGGTTCAGGGAAGACAATGCTCGCGTGTCACGTTGCAGCCGAGCACATTCGTAAGCAACCACGTGGGAAGATTGTTCTCACACGTCCCATTGTGGCAGCCGATGAGGATATGGGCTACCTCCCCGGAGATATGAATCAAAAAATGGAACCATGGACACGACCAATGTATGACATCTTCGAACAATACTTTACCTATAATCAAATGGATCGTTGTATTAGTATCGAACCCCTAGGGTACATGAGGGGGAGGACGTTCAATAACACCCTCATCATCGCCGACGAAATGCAAAATAGTACACCAAACCAAATGTTAATGTTATTGACTAGGGTTGGACCAGGGACCAGACTCATAGTCACCGGGGACTTGGAGCAATCAGACCTTGCGGTTGAAAATGGTCTTTCCGAACTTATCTACAAAATGCAACTCTTTGATCTCAAATATCTCGAACACGTTAAAATGACACAAGATGATATTGTTCGGCATCCAGCTGTGAAGGAAGTGCTTAAAGTTTTACGAGTTTAACTAAGAATGAAGGTTGTTTTAGCTCTACCAGGTAGAACATTCTCGGGTTCATTCCTCATGAACTGGACCAAAACTGTAATGACCCTAAACAAGAAGGGATATGAAATTGTGGTCACAAATGAATATTCTAGCTTTGTGACGTACTCTCGTATGAAAACCCTTGGTCTCGATGTACTAAGGGGTGCCGACCAGGTGCCCTTTGGTGGAACCCTAAATTATGACGTTTGGTTGACCATAGATTCTGATATACTCTTCACACCTGAGCAAGTTATTGAACTCATTGAGGACACCAAGAAATATCCAGTCGTTTCTGGTTTGTACCGAATGCAGGATAGGGTTCACTTCGCCACCGTCCAGGAATGGGACGTCGAATATTTCAAAAGGTATGGGAGCTTTGAATTTATGAGAGACCTTCCCGCCGACAAGTATGTACCCGTGGCGTACAGTGGAATGGGCTTCTTTGCATGTCGGAAGGGGGTCATAGAGAAATTGAAGTATCCATACTTTAGCTACCCCCTCGTGGAGATTGAAGCTGAAGATGGGAAAATTCTGAGGGACACCTGTTCGGAGGATGTCTCATTCTGTAAAAACCTCACAGATGCCGGCTTTGAAATCATGGTAAATACGGGTCTTCACGTTGGACACGAGAAGACTCTTGTTGTTTAATGTCCTCTATACCAACCTCTATCATTTGTAATCCAAACTTAGATGAATTGATCCTATGCCCCAGTTCATCCAATTTTATTTTTAGTAGTTTGTATTCCTCACCGATGTTGTAAACTTCTTGATCTAAGTGACCATACTGTTCAATGAGTTTGTAGTTTTGGGGAATCTTACTGAGTTCACCAGCAAGTTTGTCACAAAAATATTGTAATCGGTCTATACACTCATCCATTGCTACTCTTGGTTGAGATTATTATACATTTCTTTAGCTGCAACAATCCTAAATTCCAGGTCCGTCGACGGCCATTGAATCATAAAATCACCTTCTTGCCACTGTCCATCGGTTCCCAATATATCATTAAAATTTGTTCGCTCCTTAAGTCGGGGTAAGTTTTTATAGTCATACGAATTCATCACACGTTGTGGGAGAACCTTGCCAACCCTACTCCAAAAAGTCCCATTTTGTACTATACCCGTTTCTTCCAAATGTGTTCCAACAAATAGATCCTGAATAAGCTGATTTTCAAACATATACCAATGTCTGTATAGAGGCATACCAGCTACAATCGTATCAAGAAAAGCCCTACCAATTGGTGAGTTTCGAATAATCATATTTCCACAATTAATACCATTACAGTCTGCTGGAATCAAAATGTGTGTATTGTTATCTGAATGTTTTTTAATAATATCCTCAACCTTTATATCGAAATTTGTAATCATCACATCACAATCTGTGTTCAGTATCCACTCAGCATCTGGATATTTCTCCATCGCTTCAATCATGACAAATATTTTACCCCATCCCGCGGGAATATGGGTGTCTGGAACCGGTGGGAGTTTGGCAATCACGGGCTTTCCACTAGCTTTTGCACCACAATCATTTGAATAATGAAGTTTGTACCCATGTTTCAAACAGTATTGTAATTTATTTTTGTATAGAGTCCATTCCGCCAATGGTTCATATTTTTCATCGTGAGCTGATACGACAACAATCATATACTACATCCGCCAAAGTTTTTTAACTACATTAACAAATCATATAGATCAGTCTTAGAAGGTGAAGCGATTGTATATGTCCCAGTTTCATCCTTCTTCCATCTACTTTTCTGCTTATCCATGGACTTGATGTGCCATAGGGCAAGGGATGGAACAGCTTTGATTCCAGACATTTTCTCCGAACCAGTTAACTTTGTATGAAGTTCATCTGTCCAGTTAATATAGTCACATTTCTTATGAATGCGTAGCTGGTAATCGGGCCAGTTTATAAAACCAACCTCATTTACATTGAAACCAAATTCTTCCGCCTCACTTTCAGTTATGTCTGGATGAATATTGATTCGTGGAACTGCAATAATTTCAGACCCCGTTTCTTCAATGACACGTTTGACAATCTTGATGAGGGATTCTTGTGGTAATTCATCCGCATCAATGTAAAAAACGTATTCACCCTTCGCCTTTTCTATATGAAAATCGGCATTTGTTTTGAAATTATCAAATGGTCTCTCATATACTGTTATTCTATCTTTGAAATGTTCCAATACGAGGGAAACCTTTTCAGTGGTATTACCAGAGTCTACGACAACATCAATATAATCTTCATCGTCAATAGTTCTCGTGAGAAAATTCAAAAGTGAAAAAAGTTCTCTCGATTCATTACAAACTTGTATAGTATATGTGAGCTTCATATAGTTCTTTATACATTTAAAGTTTTTAAGCTCTCTAAATACAATGGTTGAATATCACGACTTGACAATCCGCGATGGATGCCACGCGATATCACATAAACTCACGGTGGACATGATAAAAAAACATTGCATCTTCGCCGAAAAAGCTGGGATACCTGTCATGGAGATTGGTCATGGAAATGGTATCGGGGCGTCTTCGATACTTATCGGGGAAGCTGAACTCACCGACATAGAAATGATATCTTTGGCCAAAAATTATCTCAAAAATACGAAACTGTCAGTTCACGTGATTCCTGGTTTAGCAACTATAGAAAGAGATATTGACCCAGCCATCAATCTCGGTGTAGATATATTTCGCATCGCATCACATTGTACAGAAGCGACGATGACTAAAAGTCATATTGAATACCTGGTATCCAGAAATAAAACTGTTTATGGTGCACTCATGATGTGTGCTACATGTCCCCTAGATGTACTCGTCGGTGAAGTTGAAAAAATGAAATCGTATGGTGCATCGGCAGTTATAATAATGGATTCAACTGGTTCATTTTTTCCCGAAGATGTTGAAAAAACATTCACAGAACTTTCAAAGATTGGAATACATTTGGGATTTCACGGACATAATAATTTGGGGTTGGCTGTAGCGAATTCACTGACAGCTATAAAAAATGGTGCGACGATCATAGACACAACGGTTCACGGTTTTGGGGCGGGGGCTGGTAATACACCTTTGGAAATTATGACTACACTTCATCCATGTGGGAAGATTCACATAACCGATACACCCAACTATACACATCCGGTTACCAAGATTATCAATATATTAACGGCGAAACATAAACTTCACTCAGTCTTCGAAAAAGCTATTTTAGAATCAAGTGAAAAATATAACGTTTCTATTGCCAAGCTTGTAGAAGAACTTGGAAATAGAAAATTAGTTGCGGGACAAGAAGATCTCGTAAGAGTTATTGCCTCTCAGATGTCCGAACAATCTTAGAAGATTTTTCAGATATAGTGTCTCCCATTATACGTGTAACGATATCCATAGGTAAGACGGGTGACATTTCTTCTATAGGTGGTGCGAAAATTGAACCATCTGTTTGTACGACACCCTTAACTTTAGGTATGAAATCCTGGTCAGGGGGCATAAATACTTCGCATATAGCGGGACCTTCGTAATCCATGAAACGGGGAAAGTAAAAATGAAACTCGTTCCATGTTTTAATCCTATATCCTTCATAACCGAAAGCCTTAGCCACCTTCATATAATCTGGTAAAACTATACCGGTATTTTCATCAACTGCGGTATAATTACCTTTGAATAACATTTTTTGAGTGTGCTTAATCATCAAATATCCATCGTTGTTGAATATTACAATTTTAACAGGCAATTTATGTTGAACGATTGTTTGTAGTTCCTGTATGTTCATCATCATACCACCGTCACAATTTAAACATAATACCTCACGACCTTTACCACCAATTGCTGCACCAAAAGCAGCTGGTAAGCCATACCCCATTTCACCAAGTCCGTAAGAAGAGAACATAGTCATATCCCCACCAAGATGGATAGATTGATGTCCAGATAGAAGAGCAGTTCCCATATCAGTCACGATAATTTGATTTGGTTTCAGGTAATTTGAAATTTCTTGAATCATTTTGTATGAATTTGGAAACACGTCATCTCTATGATTTTTGTCAACTATCGGAAACTCTTCGCGTATAGACTGACACTCCCGAATCCAAGAATCACATGAACTTTTAACACCCGACATTTTTTCTAAAAATCCACCACAGTCCGCCCTAATTGGGAAATCGACAAATTCTTTGAACTCAGATTCATCTATATCAACCATGACTATAGTGGCATTTCGAGCAACTTCTTTCATATCGTATCCAGTTTGTGGTATTGTCAACCGTGTTCCAAGTGTGATGAGAAGATCACACTTTTGGAAGATGAAGTTAGCTGAACGCTGTCCATACACCCCCGGGCTCCCAAAAAAAAGTGGATTGTTGTGGTCAATTATATCGATAGCAGACCATGTGAGTAAAGTTGGGATATTCAACGATTTCATACGAGACTTGAAAAGTTCGACAGACTTTGAAAGTTTTATACCATGACCAGCCAATATAACTGGACGCTTCGAGTTCTCCACAAGTTGACACACGCGTTCAATTTCTTCCGTGGTCGGCATTACCACTAGGGGGGTGTCCCGCGTCCAAAGACGGGGCGTAATCACAGACGATTGAACGTCGAAAGGGAAATCTAGTAAAACTGGACCCATTCGCCCAGAAAGTGCAGTATTGTATGCATGCTCGAGTTCATCTTGAACACTTGAAGCGTCCACAAGTTTGGTGTATTTGGTCGTCTTCGAAACCATATGAACTATGTCAAACCCCTGTGTTCCGTACATTCTTCTAGACGCGTGATTTTTTACATATTCAGCCTTTTCCTGACCAGTAATAATAATCACCGGTGTAGAGTCCGCCCATAAACTTACAATGCCCGTTATAGCATTGGTCGCACCCCCACCAGCCGTAATGAGTGCCATCGCTAGTTTACCTGATGTTCTATAGTAAGCCCCCGCTGCCAAAACAGCAGCTTGTTCATTGTGGGTATTCAATATAGTTATACCAGATTCAGCACATGAATTGTATATGTGAGAATTTGCCGAACCGATAATACCGAATACAGTGGTGATACCACGCTCAAGTAAAAACGAAACAATCACATCACATACTTTGTTTGTCGCCATTATATATTCTTGGTGAAATACTTTTAAGTATTCTCATATATCGAGCACGTGATTATATTCATTACGCGCCGGTGGCTTCACGCTTCGCGCGGTGTATACTTTCTTCGCAACTTCTATGGCGGCACAGTTGATGACATCTAAATTTCCAGCATATTTTGATAGGTAATCTTCTGAACCATACACTTTGATGGATACCATTAAAATATCATTCGTTATATATTTTGGTTTCAATTCTGGGGTGTACCCTTTCACATACGTTTGCATTTGTTGTATAAAAGAGTCAAAATCCTCAAAATTTCCACCAGTCGCTTTTAAAAATATAGTCGTTTGCATCACAGTTTCAGGTAGAGGATTTACATTCAAAATAACTTTACAATTGTCTATACCCACCAGCATTTTAATAGCACTCTCGGTTGTCTGTATGTACTTATCTACATTAATCCTCGTCGCCATACCAGCACTTTCAGAAGATATTTGTGTCACAACTTCGGCATACGAGACTTTACACGAAGAAGTGAGATACTTCAATAATGGTATAGAAACCTGACCACCACATGTGATCATGTTCACATTCTGTGTATGACGTAAACATTCACAATTTACATTTGGAACACACATTATACCAATCTTAGATGGTGTCATATCAATGACGTGTATGTTTTGTGATAAAAATACTTTAGCATTCTCCATTGCTGCATATGCATCCGTACAATCAAATACAATATCACATACACCGGGGTGATCAATAAAATATTGAATTCCACTCGATTGATACGGGACATTTGGTGGTAACTTTTTGGTAGATTCACGGCGTCCCACAAATGCGACAACTTTACACCCAGGAATCTTTAAAAGTTTGTACAATAAATCTGTTCCTATATTTCCAGTTCCGATAATTCCCACCCGCATCTTACTTTATGTGTGTTGAAAAATCTTTAAATATATAACTTTCACCCAACTTGGAAATATCCCGAATTTCCCAACTGGCTCCAAAAAAAGTCGCCCACTCCGACAATAATTTCTTCTCTGGGTAAACCAAATTACAACATTTTGGCATCTCCCACTTACTGTATACATACTCTTGAACAATTGTCTTAACGTCAGCTACATCGATGAAGTCGAAGTACCTATCTCGTTCGATGATGACGTGACCCTCCCTCTTACACACCGCACTAAAACGGGTTGATAATTCCCCGGGACCGTAGCACCCCCAAATACGAAGTGTGTATGCGTGTGGGATGACCTTAATTCTTTGGTCAATGATCCACTTTGAAAGACCGTACGGATCGATTGGTGGATTTCCGCGGAGGGCGGCACCACTCGAAAAGTATAATAATTTACCCTTGAAAACTCTTGAGACATTTTCAAATATTAGTATATTTTTGTACGTCGTCGTCTCATTTTGCTGGTCGATACTAGAAGCACAGTGTACAACTACATCATACGTATTTATGTTGAAAAATTCCTCAACCGCTGATTGGTCCAACAAATCTACATCCTTTCGGGTGACACCCACCCAATCTGTACCAAGGAGGAGTTTTTTACTTATGAAACCGTCTGCACCGAGAACACACACTTTCATTTCATTTAAAGAGAAGAATACTCTTTAAATTATAATGACGAAAAAGGTTTGGTATGCTCCAAATAAATTTGAATCCTATGGGGAAGAGGAAATCAAAGCCGTCGAGGCTTGCCTCCGTGATGGCTGGCTCGCTGGATTTGGTGACCGCACTATTGAATTTGAGAAGAGGGTGGCAGACCTCTTCGGAAAGAAACATGGACTCTTCGTCAACTCTGGGAGTAGTGCAATCCTCCTAGGTCTGTGTGCCCTCAACCTCCCACCGGGCTCGGAGGTTGTGACCCCTGCTTGTGGTTTCTCTACAACTGTCGCACCCCTCATGCAACTTGGTCTCAAACCCGTATTTTGTGACGTCGGTCTAAACTCTTATGTACCAACGGTTGAACAACTGAAGGCTGTTGTAACCCCAGAAACGAAGTGTATCCTTCTCCCCAACCTCATTGGGAATGTACCAGTGTGGCCCGAAATTCGGAAAGCCTTCCCAGGGGTGACACTCTTCGAGGACTCTGCTGACACCATCACCCACACAGTGGATACGGACATAAGCACCACCAGTTTCTACGCCAGTCATGTAATTACAGCTGGCGGTATTGGTGGTATGGTTATGTTCAATAATGAGGAACACCTGAAGAGAGCCCTAATGTATAGGGATTGGGGACGCATCGGGGACAACATCGAAGAACCCAGTGAGCGCTTCAATCACTCTGTAGACGGCATTCCCTACGACTGGAAGTTTCTCTACGGGGTACCAGGATACCACCTCAAAGCATGTGAGATGAATGCAGCATTTGGCCTCGTTCAACTCGATAAACTACACGACTTTTTACAAAAGAGACGGAGGAATATTCGAAGATACCTAGAAAATCTCAAAGACACCACCTACTACACCCTCCCAGACGACTCCCAAATCCCCAATTGGCTCGCCATTCCACTCCAATGCCCAGACCGCCTAGAACTTGTAAACTTTTTAGAAGAAAATGATGTCCAGACGCGTGTAACCTTCGCTGGTAACATCACGAGGCATCCAGCTTTTAGACAGTACCTACAGGAGTTTGAAAATGCCGACCTCATCATGAAAGATGGTTTCCTTCTAGGTGCCCACCATGGTATGGATGATACTGATGTTGATCGTGTGTGTGATCTACTTAAAAAATTTGCAAACACTAAAGTAAATGCATAGTAATGTATTGGTCACAGGTGGATGTGGTTTTATCGCATCCAACTTTTTGAACCTAATGAAAGTAAAATACCCAAATGTACATTTTGTAAATGTCGATAAACTCGATTATTGTTCAAATGTAGAAAATGTACATCCAGGTGTAGCCACCTTTGTCAAGGGAAATGTAGGTAACAAAGAACTTATTGAACACCTCATCGAGGAATATAGGTTCACCACCATATTTCACTTCGCTGCCCAAAGTCATGTAGATAATTCATTTACGGATCCACTTTCATTTACAGAGGATAATACCCTAGCAACCCACGTTCTCGTAGAAGCCGCGCGGACGTGCGCACCAAATGTGGAGTTTATTCATTTTAGTACAGATGAAGTCTATGGAGAATCTAAGACGGATGTACCCTTCACAGAGAATGAAGGTGTCCTCAGACCAACAAACCCATATGCAGCCTCCAAGGCTGCCGCAGAAATGGTTGTTCGTTCCTATATTGAATCATTTGGAATGAACATTAAGGTCATTCGATGTAATAACGTGTATGGACCAAATCAGTATCCAGAAAAACTTATTCCCAAATTCAAGAGACTTTTGAAGCAGGGTGAAAAATGTACCATCCACGGGTCTCGTTCAGCATCTATAAAGAGAGCATTTATGCACGTCGAAGATGTTGTAGACGCCGTCGATGTCGTATGGAACCGTGGAACTCCCGGTGAAGTCTATAATATAGCCTCAGATGATGAACTCTCAGTTATGGAAGTTACCAAGCTTATAATTGAAACCATTCAGGACACCACCGATTATGATAAATGGATCACCTACATAGATGATCGCCCATTCAATGACCAAAGATATTACATTTGTGCCAAAAAATTAAAGTCTCTCGGATGGTCTCAAAAAAAGACCAGGGAAGACCTCAAAAAATTTCTACAAGTATAATAAACAATGGCTGCTCTCGGAGCTCTCGGAACTATGTCTGCTATGGCGGGCGGCGCGGCGAACACCGTCGCCGCTGGTGTCGTCCCAGTCGGTCAGGGATCCAAGCTTAAGATTGACACTATGACTATCGTCGTGACCCTCGTTCTCGCTGTGATCTATACAATCACAGCGTCCGCTGGTATTGGCACCTTCTCGGATTGCCCAGAACTCGCGGACAACAAGATGCAACAAAACCTCAGTCGCCTTCTCTCCGTTACCCTCGCTATTGCCCTCACCATCCCATTCACACTCTTCATCGCCATGGTTTCAAAGGCTAGGTTGACTGGTGTGATCACCCTCGTGTACTCCATCATGGGTATCATCGGTAGCTCCATCGCCCTCAATTATGCCCGCAAGTGTAACGCTGGCTCGGAGGACAAGAAGATTGCCACGGCTTACAATTCTCTCAGCCTCATCGCCTTCATCGTTTCCCTCATGGTCGGCGGTTTCTTGGTTTATAAAAAACCTAAGTTTGCTTAAATGACACCAGTCACGGTAAATGTCTATATCCTGATGATGCTCTTGGCCTACGTGATGCGCAGGGCAGGAACATTTTCATTAGATGAAAAGGTAAAATTAATTGAATATTTAGGTTACATGGCACTCAATCCAAATAGAGTGGCAAACCCAAGCATGGCCAACCTACCATTCTTGAGCTCAGCCTCGGGGGTGAAGGACCAAAACTCCTCCTCCTCGAAGCCCTTGACGGTGATGGCAGACGCCGCAGCTAGGGTCGTAACAACACCAGTGGCGGCCAACGCATACATTGGATCCTCACACTGCTGAATGATATTCTCCCCCGACATCATCCAATCCAGGGAACCCCAAAGAATGCCTTGCATCGCGGCACGTCCATTGACGACCTCCGCGAAACGCGCGGCCTTGTTTGGAACTTTCGAAGGCGTTGGGACCGGGCGGGTCGTAGACTTCCGTGACGCACTCGCCTTGGTGTCGTAACGCTTCACATAGGTAGGCTTCAGTTGGGCAATGGTGGACATCTTATACTTCTCATTCACTCCGAATCTTTAAGTCTTTTTGTTCTTTCAACAAAATCTTATTCAAAATATACAGCTGTACAAATATACCCAAACCAGTTGCGAGAGTCGTGGCATTGGTTCCTATCGTCCTATACTGATATATAAACCATAAACAACTCGTGAATAAACTCAAAAGTATGATATTCTTATGCTCCACACTGACAAAGTCAGCCTTCTTAACCTCAGAGAACATCTCAACAAAACTTAAACTAAATGCCAAAGTTGATATAGCTTCGTTAAAGTTCATATATTATTATGACAGATTATTATACAAATGGATTCTATTTTACAAAAATATGCTGGCAAAATTACAGCCAAAAGTGTCGTCAAGTTAGTTGAAGAACTCCGCGTTGAGTATATCGATGATGGACTGACCAAGGAAGATATTCCACCAATCGTGTCCCGACTCGTCTTCGAAGTCGCCAAATTTAAGAGACTCCCTGGTCCCCAAAAGAAGAAACTCGTGATATCAATCCTTAATCATATCATCGAACAAATTGACGCAGGTGAACAGGATAGTGACTTTGAAGTTGTCCTCAAATCGATGGTCCCCCCAATTATCGACAGCTTTGTCACCATGATGAAAGCTCAAAAGTCCCTAATGAAATTCTTCCCCTGCTTATAAATACATATAAGGAATATCGATGTACATAAATATATGAGATTCCCAACACTTGAAGTTATGGTCCAATATGGAATTTACACAGTAAAGGAACTAGAACGTTTTGCCAGAGGACTTGTCCCGAAAAAGAATATCAATACCCTAAGTGAATGCACAAAGTGCTCTTTTGTACACAATGGGAATTCTTGCACTAACTGTGAAATATGAAATACTGCACCGTCACAAGTTATATGTCAAAGGGACCTGTGATTGTCAGTAACAATCATATGTGTTCAGAAAGACAACTCATCAGGCACCTCTATAGAGAATGTATGAAAAAGGGTTACAAACCCCATCAATTTACCGAATGGTTACATAGGAAACATGGAGAGTTAGTGGTTTCTAGACAGAATATCCACGGTGATGCTATATCACTTCCATGTGTCATATGTAGAAAAGCTATGGAAAAATTAGACATTAGGTGGAAGGCCCATGACGGGTGTCAGTGGGTCAATAGTAATTGTGCTCCCCCGTCGAGACCCACCAGTAAACAAATGAGAAATTTAGGATTTGGGAGTTATGATCAAACCCAGAGCTGATTCCAAATTGTTGTGATTTCGTTTTAGTGGTTTATTTCTCTTAAGTTTCAGTGAACTATTACTAGATGTCGCATTTTTTATTTCATCCAACTTCTTAGTGTTTGAAATAAACGGTATCACATTGTCAACCTTTGGTTTCGTCTTTATAGTTTCAGGTAAAGATTCAGAAGTATCTTTAGTTAGATTTTCTCTAAACTCCTCAATCGAAAGGTCTCCCCCAAATACTTTCAGTCGATACCTCCATGGAGCCTTTTTTATAGAACCTCTCTGATTGAACATTTGTTTTCGCATGAGTACTATATTTCCGCACACGAGACCACCCCTGTTTATTCCAAATGTGTCTATCGTATAGGATTTCATACAACTCCAAGAACAAAAATTACCGGATGTTTGAAATACCTTTGTCCTGTCATCATATTTGTGGGGCATACTTAAAGGTGCCCATTCAAATGGATGACAACACCACCAACACCACATAGTTAGACGACTTATTTTCTCTTTAATAGGATTAACATAAGTATACAACAACATAATGAACAGGTTGAACTTACAGATAGGTAGGTCAGGTTTTTAACATTGTCATCCTTCCAGTCAAATTTTTTTGGGAACCTTGTAATCGGTAGCATATCCAATGGAGGTTTGTCAAATGGTGGGTACCGCTTCTCTTTGAAAAAATCTGGATCGTATTCATCTTCTCCCAAATCATCAATCGCATCGTTATTTAACACATCGCTAATGGTGACACTTACAGGATTACCCTTCAAAGCATCGAATGGATATTCACCATTTACAAATGATTCACTCACAATCTTATTATCGGGTGTTAATAATTCCACCGCAACAACATCAAATGTACCACATCCACTTACAGTCAACGTTTCACCTATTAAATTCATACCCTCTGGGATTTCGTGTTTCTTTTCACCACTAAAAATTAGTTCTCCTAACGTAACCTTACAAGCCATTATTATTATATTGTAAAGTTTTTTTCTCAGGGAAATGTAATAACACGATGGGTGGAGGAGGTTCCACAACTCAAAAAGTTGAACAAACTTTCGATATGAAATCGATCAACAAAAGTATTTACACTGAAATTAATTCCAATATGACCGAGTCCCTCGCAGACCAGGTAAACATGCAAAAGTTAGTTGTTCGGTTGACAAATGTTGAAGGTTGCTCGGCAAATTTTGGACAGAAGATTGATGCGTCGACACAATCTGTATCACAATTTAAAGATGAACAGGTACGGGAAATAAAGAACGCAATCACCAATGATATGCAGGCGTCAGCCAGTGCCGCACTTGAAAAGACGTCACAGATGGGTAACTTGTCTGACCTCGGTTTAGGTGGAGACACCGATATGGAAATTAAGCAGAATGTGAAGATGGAAGTTCAAAATATTATTGAAAATACAATTACAACTAACAATGTCAACCGCGCTGTAGCTAAACAGGTATCTGTACAAGATGGTGTTCTCACAGTCAACGGTTTCAGGTGTGCAGAAGGTGGGTCTATTAACTGGAACCAGGATATGGTCGCGGTACTTGCGGCCAAAGCCATCACGGATCAGCTTACCCAAAGTCTCGCGGAAAGTAACACCGTCAATAAACTCGCGGCATCGGCTGATGCCACTGTCACCAAGAAGGATGGTGGTATCGCAGAAGCAGCTGAAGGTATCGGTCAGGGTTTTGCGAATGTGGCGGAAGGTATCGGAACGGGAATCGGAAACGTCATGGGGGGTGGTCAGATGGCTTCGGCGGCATCTGCATGTGTCCTCTGCATCGCCATTCTCGCGGCTCTTTATTTCATGATGTCCCCAGCTGGACAGGGTGCCACCAAGAACTTTATGAAGAAGCGTAAGTAATTAAATTCCATTTGTAATTATAGCATCAACATCATACTTATACATATATTCCAACTCCTTTGGTTCCTTATGTGTATATGTGTAGACCCTAATATTTTTAGACTTACAGTAGGTTATAAACTCATGATCGAGGCATGTCCAATGAACGACCACCATCGATAAATTCCGAGTGATCATATCATACTCTCTCGGGTGGAAAGTTGTTTCAAATGTAGAACCCTTCTTGTAATAATCTGGTAGAATCTTTAGAATTCTTCGATTGAAACTACAAAATGTAACTCTTTCCGTTGATCTTCTCATGTAAAAATCCTCAAGTGCCCCGATCACCTCGATGTTGTTACCCTTGATGTCAAGAATGAGATCCTTGTAAATTATTTTGGGTAATTTGTCGTACACTTCTTGGAGAGAACATATTCCAAACTTTTTTAGAATTTCAAAAGAAGTTTCTGATATGAAATAATTATCAATGTACACATCGTGGTATAAAATAATTTCCCCAGTTCCACAAAGTTGAACATCAATTTCAATTCCATCGTACCCCAAATTTATTGCCCATAGTATCGCGTTGATACTATTGTCCCTGTACTCCAATGAATACCCACGGTGGGCTATATACCTCATTAACTTAAAGAGATATTTAAAGTTTTAACTAATGATTCTCTCTATTGATGTGGGTATAAGGAATTTGGCGATGTGCCTATTGGATGAGGACTCTGGTAATCTCGTTAAGGAATGGGATGTTGACGGAATTCCACCACAGCACAAGGATGGTGTGTATGTTTCTATGAGGGACCACCTCGATGAGAGACCATGGGTCCTCGAGGCTAAGACAATTTTGATAGAGAAACAACCTGAACGTAACAAGAAGATGGTGTCTGTCATGCACTTCCTTCACGCATACTTTATAATTAGGTGCCCCCAAGCTGAAACAATTCTATATGATGCTCGTCACAAAATACCAGATGTTGCGGGTCCGGGGAAGGCACAGTACAACAAGAGGAAAAAGGTCTCCATAGAGAGATGTGAATCCTTTATCCGTGATGGACCTACCAATGCACATTGGTTGCCCATCTTCCTCAAGTCTAAGAAGAA